>Ga0210385_10000373_pt1 | contig 34503 bp, 20 predicted proteins | sample IncBWH26OmetaG_FD_160107 | JGI IMG/M metagenome (GOLD analysis project Ga0210385, IMG submission 160107) | Forest soil microbial communities from Barre Woods Harvard Forest LTER site, Petersham, Massachusetts, United States - Inc-BW-H-26-O ...
GGTGCCGGGGAAGCTCACGTTGTCGAGCGTGACCTGGAGCGGGAAAACGGTTCCGCTGTTATTCGTTCCTGTCCATTGCACCGTTCCTGCGGTCAGGAAGGTAAGGTTCTGCAGCAGGATATTTTCGAAGTTTGGGCTCGCGGTCCCTGTGGTGTCTTCGTAATTCGGGCTGAAGACGATCTCCGCTTTGTGATCCTGATAGCAGGAATTCGAATATTGCACATTGCTGACCACGCCGCCGCGGTCGTACCCGGACTTAATGCGGATACCGGTAGAGTTACTGTCGGCAGTGTTGTTAATGGAACTGCCGGCTCCAGCGACGCCGTTGCCCGAAGACATATTGCTGTCGAAGAGCACGTTGGTCACGCCGGCCTGAGTGTAACTGCCGATCGACTCGCCGTGTCCGGCGAAGAAGTGGTTGTTGGTGACGGAAATATTGGCCGCCGGCGCTGATCCCGCAGCGCCCACCGCGATATTGTCATCTCCGTCTGAAATCCAGGAGCGCGTGATGGTGAAGTTCGTCGCGTTCCCTGGATCGATGCCGTCGGTATTGCGCGAGCTGGTGGGTGTAACGATCTTGATGTCCCATGCGGTGAAGCTGGAGACCGCGCCGGTCGTCGATATGTGGAAGAGAGGCGAATTGCGCAGGGTGATTCTGTACAGCGTGATGTTGCTGGAACCTGAATCCAGCTGCACGAATCGCGGGTTCTGCTGATTGCCTCCGCCGTTGGCGATCGAGGACAGTCCCCACCAGCTCTGCCCGGCAAAACTGGACGGGAATGCGTTGAGCAGCGGATCGCCGCCGCGGCCGTCGAGCTTGCCGAAGCCCATGATGCCCACGTTGCTGGCGCCGCCCGGGATATCGATGAGCGGAAGGCAGCTTGCTGTGGCGCTGGCCGAGTTCACAGTGCCGCAGGTGTGGGTGCCGGGTGTGGTGTCGTAATCCTGAACATTACGCGAGAAGAACAGTACGACCCCTGGATCGACGAGCAGGGTCACCCTGGAGGGCATCGATAGCGGTCCGCTGAGGAACGCATCGTTGCTGCCACCACCCACCGACAACTCGACCGCCTGGTTGGTGCCCGCGCAGCTGTTGAGCGCGGCCTGAATGCGAGCCCCGTCAGGATTGCTGTTCGAGGAGTCCACTGAGGAGGGAATGTCGTCGTTGACCATCGCGAGAGCTGCGTTGAGCGTGGTGCAGACGGCTGGGAACGACGGCTCGTTAACGGTGCGCATGTCGCCGGTAGCGACATACTGTTCGACGGTGAAAGCTGCCGAGGCGCTCGAAGGCGAATACGTATTCGCAACCCCGGCGTAGTTTGCGGTAACGGCGTAGTTGCCCGGCGCCAGACCGGTGAGGTTGACGGTGGCCTGGCCCTGAGTGTTCAGCGTGGGCGTGCTCGAGTACACAACGGAGTTGCCCGAGACCGTGACCGCGGTGACGGTGATCCCAACCTGGCTTCCGTTGGGAGACGCGATGCCCGAGACCGTGACCGTGAAAGTGGCCTCGGTGCCGCTCGAAGCGAACACCACGTCGGCTGGACCAGTGATGGAGGTGGAAGTCGGCCCCGCCGGTACCACGTCGCTGAAGGTGATGGATCCGACCGTGGTGGGCACGGCCAGAAAGGACAGGGTGTCGCTATACGCAGTGCCGGGACTCTGCAGCGCGGTGGGCGACAATGCGGCCGAAACGGAGCACGCCACACCCGCAGCGATGGCGTCGGTGCCGCCGACCGAGCAATCCGATGTGGACAAGGTGAAGGCACTGGCATCCGTCTGCGCTGTCCCGGTCGCACTCAGGTTGCCGACGTTCGTGAGCGATCCGCTGATGCTCGACACATTGCTCGCCGTCGATCCATAGGAACCGGCGTTGCGAACGACTTTCAAGATGCTCGACTGGGTCGCGTCGGCATCGTAGACATTCCCCAGACCATCGACGGCCAGGCCTGTCGGGCTCTGGAGCCCAGTGATGACCGGCGTCTCCGATCCGCTGAGCGGAATCTCGAGGACTGTGTTGCTCCGCTCATCCTGCACATAGAGGTCGCCGGCGGGATCGACGGCGACAGCGGCCGGTATGACGCCGGAAAGGAGCGTGCTCTGCGTGTACGCGCCATCGGTGCCGGGCTTGAGTTCGTAGACATCACCCGCGCTCTTGTCGGCGACATACACATTGCCAGCGGTGTCGACGGCGAGCGAAACGGGATCGGCGAACCCGGTTGCCACTGTGACCTGCTGCCGTCCGCCAATGCTCGAAGGGGAGAGCTTGTACACAGCGGTGTTGGTCGACGGATTCTGAACATCCGCGACAAACAGATTGCCGGTCGCATCGACGGCGATGGCCTGGGGCGCGGCGGTGCAGCCGGAGCACGAGGTGTAGGGCAGGGAGGCGAGGGCGTATGCAGACGGTGTCGCCGCAGCGGTGACCGCCAGTTCTTCAATGGCGGCATTGGATGGGCTAACCGCGAAGACGTCGCCGCCTGGATCCACCGCGATCTGGTTCGGAGTTGCCGGCAGCACGATGGGCGTCGTGGAGGCGCTGGACAGAGTGAACGTCGATCCACCCGTCGATTCAAAAATGGACGCGCCGCTGGCTACGTAAACATTCCCGGCGCCATCCACGGCTACGCTGGCCGGAACGATTCCGCTGAAGATCGCGGTGGTCGTGGGAACAACAGGAGTGGTGACGTTATTGGTGGTGGTCGCAACGTTGTCAAAGGCGAGGACGGAACCGGATACGTTCCCGTCGAGCGCGATGCTTTCCGCTGTTCCGCTGCTGTTGGTCACAGTGAGTGTGGCCGAGCGCAAACCGGCGGCGGAGGGCGCGCTGCTGACAGCCACGGTACAGTCGACGGTCTGATCCGCATTGAGCGTGCAGGCGGGCGAGGCGGCGGCCAGGTCACTGGTCGCGGAGAGTGCAGCCGAGGACGTTGCGGAAGTTGCACCGGGAAGATGCGCTTCAAAGATTTGCTGCTGGCTGGCGTGCAGCGTTTGCGGAGCGAAGCCCTGCGCCAGCACCTTGCGCACGAGTTGCCCGGAGCTGCTGCTGGTGCCGTCGTAGAGGTACAGGTTGCCGGCGCCGTCGGCCGCCACACTGAGCCCGTTGCTGTTGCCGAACTCCGCATCCTGCGCCGGACAACCATCGCTGTACACGCTCTGCGACACCGGCCCGGATGAGCCGCTGCAATAGGAGCTGACGGCGACGTTGGCCGCCGCCTGCGAGAAGAGAATCCGGATGTAGCCGGTGGCGATGTCGAAGAACAGTACGCGTGTTTTGTCGCCGATGAAGATGTTGCCCTGCGGGCTGACGGTGAGCTTGGTGGTTGAGGAGTCGAGCGCGGTGCGGCTGTTGCCCAGCGCCGGCGTGGAAGAAACTCCTCCGGTGGCGCCGCCACCAGCCAGCGAGTATACGAATCCGGGCTGCGGCGTTGCCGGATTCATTTCCGCGTTGTTGACTTCGATGGCATTCACCATCGCGGATCCGGCAGCTCCTGATCCGCTCACGAACAGAACGCGCAGCAGCCCATGCCCTGCGTCGGTAAAGACCATGTTGCCGGCCCCATCCACGCCTACTCCCTGCGCATCGCTGGTGCTCGCAAAAACGCTGGCGGCGGTGAAAAGGCAACCATCGCCCTCGCTGTCCGTTGCGGTTCCGCCGCCGCTGCAGGCAGCGCCCTTCGTGGTGGCCGCTGTGGTGGCGCCAGCGACCGTGTAGACGTAGCCGGCGTGCAGCAGCAGATTCGCGCCGTTGTACCAGGAAGGATTCTCCTCGAGCAACGCCCAAAGCGGATTGGTCACGCCGTTCCAGGTTTGCGGGCCGAGCACAACGCGCCAGCGCTCGCTCGTGGTGTCGGCGTAATACACGTTGCCCCAGGCATCGGCCGTGACGCCACGGGGCTGGTCCACCTCTCCCAGCGACGTGGTGCAGGAGGAAGAACTGCCGCCCGCGTTCACGAAGGGCGAGCCGGTGAACATGACGGTGCCGGTTGAAAATGCCGGTGTACTGTCGACGCCGGCGCCGGTTACTCCGCTTGACCCGGAGGAGTACGCGCATCCGGCAACCAGGCCCATCTGCCCGATCGGGATCTGAACTGGCGCCGATGCCGAGGGCGCGCCGCTCCCGCACAGCGGCGAAGCATACCGGCAAATCATGTGCACGAAGTGATCGTTGTACCCGGCCAGGAGGATGTTGCCGTATGGATCGATGCCGACGCCGCGCGCATTCGCCACCGGGCTGGTCGGCGTTCCTGTTGCCGCAACGCAGCCGTCGCCGGAAGAATCGAGTTTGCCAGAGCACGCGGTACCGCCACCAGCCACCACAGTCATGATTCCCGAGTCGGGATTGATGAGGTGCAGCACGCCCTTGATGTCGTCATTCACCAGGATGTTGCCGAAGGGGTCCACTACGGTGCCGCTGAAAGCGCCCACGCCGAAGATGCCGTTGACCGCCAGGCATCCATCGCCAAAAGCGTCGGTCGAAACGGTGCCAGCAGCAAGGCCAGGGCATTGGGTGCCGGCGGTAGCCGCCATCGGGGCGCTGCCGCCAATGGTGGTCATCGTGTAGGGAAGCGCGACCGGTCCCTGTGCGAAGGCATCGACGGCAACCAGCAGGAACAGCGCGGACAGGAGTGGAGATAGGCGGCAGCAGCCCATTTGTAGTGCCTCCAGCAAGGAGATCAGGGTGATTCAGGCGGGCCGAATGGTCTGACCACTAGAGCGCGAAGATTATCCAGGGCGGGAATTTCGGGTGTCAAGTCCAAAATACAAATCGCAAAAAACTAAGGGAAACTGCGGTAATCGACCGACTGGGGAATATCTGTCGAGCATGGATGTGGTCAAACCACTGCCGGGTACAGCCTGGGGCAGCTGCATTGGCCCGGATCCTGAAGAACCTGATTTATGGAGTGAGCCCGGCGGATCCGCCGAGGTATTGCGTCGGTTGGATTGTTGTGCCGGCGGTCAATTCCGGCACCTCTTCACTGACTGTTTCATGTCTGTCTCTCCGCGTCGGAGGGACTGGAGCGCTGACAGACCACAAATGGCGAAATCTTTGAGGAGGCCCGGGGGACTTTTTGAGAGTCACGGAGACATGGGTTATGATCATTCTCAATTTTTGGTCGCCTTGAATATCTGTTCTGAGGTCCAGGAATCCCGGGACTCGCGACAGAGGAAGTTCGGCTTGGCGGCACACGGAAAGTCCCCTTTCGCACGACATGACAATTACGATCCACGCGAGCCTCGGGGCTCAGGGTGGATTTGTTAACGAAGCGCTCACACAGTTCACACGATGAGTGCGCCGGACGATGCTTTTTTTGGAGGTTGGTGATGAGAAGTTTCTTGCGGGGCTGGATCTTCGTTTGCATCCTTGCCTCGGCTGCAGTCACGTTCGGGCAGGAGGCAACCACTTCGCTGCGTGGTGTGATCGCGGATCCCAGTGGGTCTGTGGTTCCGGGAGCCGACGTGGCTCTAAGCGATCAGGCGACTGGCGTCAATTATCACGTAGCATCGAATGGATCCGGGTATTACGTGTTTCCCGCCATTCAACCGGCGCACTACCGGATCACGGTGAGGGCGCAGGGCTTCGCCACCGAGGAAAGCTCCATCACGCTGCTGGTGAGCCAGCCAGTCACGCTGAACTTTTCGCTCAGGGTGAGCAGCACCACGGTGACTGTGAATGTGAACTCGGGGGCCGAGCAGCTGAATCTGACGGATGCGACGGAAGGAAACGCGGTGGGCACCGCGACGATTGAGTCGCTGCCCATGGACGAGCGCAATCCCATCTCTTTGCTCACGCTGCAGCCGGGCGTGTTGTACATCGGCCAGGATCCTGCCACGGCGGACAGCCGTCAGGGGGCGGTCGCTGGCGGACGCTCCGACCAGAGCAATATCACCCTGGACGGGCTGGATGACAATGACGACGTGTTCGGAACCGCGTTTACAGGGATTCTGCGCTCGACGCTCGACTCGACCGAAGAGTTCCGCGTGGTCACCTCGAACGGCACGGCGGAAGCAGGGCGCTCCTCCGGCGCGCAGATTAACCTGGTCACCAGGAGCGGCACGAATCAATACCATGGCGCGCTCTACGAGTATTACCGGCCGGACAACGTGGTGGCGAACAGTTACTTCAACAAGTACAGCGAGCTGGCGGGCGGCACGCCAAACGACCCCCAGTTTTATCTGGTGAACACGTTTGGCGGCGCGATCGGTGGGCCGATAAAGAAGGACAAGCTCTTCTATTTTTTCAATTACGAAGGCAACCGCGTCGGCACCCACCAGGTCGTGGGAGCCACCGTGCCGACGACCAGTTTCATGGCCGGCGGCCTTGGCTATCAGGATGTCAATGGCAATAACGATACGCTGACGGCCAGCCAGGTAGCGTCGTTGGACATGCCCTGCGAGTCCAATACGTTCAACGGCCAGCCGGTTTGTCCCAATGGGCCGGGCGCCAACGCCGCAGTGCTGAAGTACCTTGCTGCTGAGCCGACGGTAGCGCCAACCTCAAACCCAATCCTGGGCGACGGCCTGAACAGCGGTGCTTATTTCTTTACCTCACCGGCGCCGTCCACGCTGAACACCAGCATTCTGAAGATGGATTACGACCTGAACAGCAAGAACCGTTTCTTCGTGCGCGGGAACCTTCAGAAGGACACCACATCCGCAGCCGAACCTCTTCCCGGACTGCCGGCCGGTAGTTTCACCGACGATAACTCCAAGGGGCTGGCGGCCGGATACACATGGATACCGAACAGCAGCCTCGTCGACGAACTGCGCTACGGCTTTATCCGTCAGGGCTTTCAGGTAAACGGTCCGGGCCAGAGCAGTTTCGTCAGCCTGTATGGCCTGACCCAGCCGGTTGAATACTGCGACTGCGGGACTCTGCGGCACGTTCCGGTGAACCAAATCACCGATACGCTGAACTGGACCAAAGGAGCGCACAGCCTCGCTTTCGGCGGCACCTGGAGCGGCATCACCAACCATTTCAGTACGGACTCGGACTCCTTCGACACGGCCTCGACCAATCCCCTCTACGACAATGAGGCCGATCTGCCGGCGCCGGGACCCGCCAACGGCAACCCGGCCATTAACAGCAGCTTTTACACTACGTCCTGGGCGAATGCATGGGGCAATCTGATGGGAGTGGTTCCGGAACTGACGAACGTTTACAACTACCAGATCACATCCACCACCACGGGGACGGCGCTGCCGGATGGGGCCTTCGTGGTGCGGAATTACCGATCCAACGAGTTCGAAGGCTTCGTGCAGGACAACTGGCATCTGCGGAGCAATGTGAACGTGATCCTGGGAGTGCGTTACACGAATCTCCAGATACCGTACGAAACCAACGGCCAGCAGATTTCGCCGACCATCAATATGGACAAATGGTACAGAGAGCGGGAGACCGCGGCGCTGCAGAGCCAGATTTACGAGCCCCTGATCTCGCTCGAGCCCTCCGGTAAAGCCAACGGGATGCCCGGATACTGGCCGAAGCAGAAAGACAATTTCGCGCCTCGCGTCGGGATCGTGTGGGCGCCTGATCCGCGTACCGCGATGCGCGCCAGTTTCGGGATGTATTACGACCACTACGGCGAGGCGCTGGTGAACGACTTCGATGAATTCGGCTCCGCCGGTCTGGCCACGGCGCTGACCGACGCCCCGGATGTTCTGGGTTTCGAAAGTGCGCCACGCTTCACCGGAGCGACCAGTCTGCCCGATATCCCTCTGGCGGCGTCGCCCACTAAGCAAACCTTCCCCTACACGCCACCGCCGGACGGTTTTCAGATTTACTGGGGCATCGATAACGTGATGAAGACGCCGTATTCCGAGTCATTCAACGTGTCGTTCCAGCATCAGTTTGGGGGCGGCTTCGTTTTCGAGCAGGCGTATGTCGGCCGTCTGGCGCGGCATCTGCTCCAACAGGTCGATCTGGCGGAGCCGGTGGACTATGTCGATCCGCTGGGGGGTGGCGACTACTTTGCCGCTGCCAAAATTCTCTCCAAAGCGGTCGACGCTGCTCCTTTCGGCACCTTTAATGGAGCCAGTCAGAAGGTCAACAACAGCGTTCCAGCTATTCCGTACTTCGAGCACGTGTTTCCCTCCTGGAAGAACACTGACTACGCGGGGGAGAGCGCGACGCAGGCGATCTTCAATAACGCGTGGTCGCCGACGCGGTATTACGGGGGCGAGACTCTGGCGCTTGCGATTCTGGATGCGTTTCCGGTCATCTACGGGTATGGCAGTGCTTCGCAGTCGACGTTCTGGACGGATCAGTTCTCCTCACTGTATGCGCTGTCCACCATGGGCAACAGCTCCTACAACGCGCTGCAGTTCACGCTGCGGCATCCGGCAACTCACGGTCTGACGGTGGATTTCGGATACACGTTCTCTAAGTCGCTCGATCTGGGCTCGGAAACGGAACGTGGCAACGTCTTCACCAACGCCGATGACGGCTACGTGGATTTCGGCATTCAGAACACGTGGAATCCAAAGCTGAACAAGGCTGTGTCGGACTTCGACACGCATAGCCTGTTTACCGCCGACTGGATTTACGCCTTTCCGGTTGGCCGCGGCAGGGCGTGGCTTAGTGACAGCAACCGAATCACCGACGCGTTTATCGGCGGATGGCAATGGGCCGGGCTCTCGCGTGTGACCAGCGGACTGCCGTTCACTCTGCTGTCGCAGGGCTACCCGACCAACTACGAAAACCCCGGCTGGGGTATTGCGACGCAGCCGATCCAGACGAAGAAAACCTTTCTCGGTGGAGTGCCCTATGTGATGAATCCGGCGACGGTGGCCAGCATCAACAGCGGCGTCTTCACCGGTCAGGGCCCCATCCGCTACCCCTATGCCGGCGAGGCCGGAGAGCGCAATTACTTCCGTGGGGACGGCTACTTCGATATCGATTCCTCGCTGACCAAATCGTGGAACCTGACAGAAAGAGCGCAGCTCAAGTTCGCCGCCGAGGCCTACAACATCACCAACTCGAACCGCTTCGACGTCAGTCCTGCCGGGCTGAACCCGCAGTTGACGGGCAGCGCTCTGGGCGCCTATAGCTCGACTCTCAGCACGTACCGCCGGATGCAATTCGGCCTGCGGATGGACTTCTAGATCGCATCGTGTCGAAGGGTGCGGGCCAGCTTTCGAACTGCCGTTCTGAGCACCGCCGTCGTTGAGGGAAATCCCCCCGGAGTTGGCGAACGATGTCCGCGATTTGCCCGGATTCAAGGCCGGCAGCTTGGCGGTCGGACAGGTTTGAGCCAGGACAGGCACCCAACGCCGCCGAGGTGAGAACAAGCAGGTTGAAAGTGATCCGGGCAAACCGTACCAACCGCAGAGCGGTCGGCGGACGACGTGATGGAAACCTCACGTCCTGCGGCCACTGGCTCATTTTGGGAGACAGAGATGGCGAGCGGTAATCCACCCACGCCGCGACGAGCCTTAATGAGTGAGTCGGCCGCGTCCATGGTCAGCAGCCACGATTCGCGGAGCCTGCTGCAAGACGATACAATCTCGCGCTGATGGGTTCGCGGCACAAACCGGCTCCTCAAGGCGGGAGAGAGTACAGATGAGCATTGCAAGGCACAACCATGTGTGGACGCGGGTTGAGGTTTGGGTCCTTTGCCTGACGGCTCTTTTCGGCGTGACAGATCTACTGCAGGCGCAGACCGGCGGCGGGGCCAGACATGGGGCCCTTGAAGTTACGTCGGGCCTTGGTCGCAAGCTCTATGCCCTGCCCGACGACCGGAGTGTGACCGATGCCCGCAATGCACTCGCTGCGGAACCGAAGAATGTGGAGCGGGTGCTCGCGCTCTCCAAAGCAGAGGCGAACCAGCGGCAGTATCGAGAGGCGGTCGCAACATCGACGCAGGGGCTGGCCTTCGCGCCGAACAACGCCGATCTTTACCTGGAGCGCGGCCATCGCGAGCTGGGGCTGCGGGAGTTCAGGAAAGCAATGAGCGATCTGGAGCAGGCGACGCGCCTGGCTCCGCAGATGCTCGACGCCTGGTATCACCTGGGGCTGTCGCATTACTTCCTGGGGGAGTTTGATCGGGCAGCAGCTGCGTTCGGTAAGGCGCGAGACCTGGCGAAGACGAACGACAGCCTGATCGACTGCTCGAACTGGCTGTATGTTTCGCTGCGCCGCGCCGGTAAGGAACAGGAAGCGGCTCAGGTGCTGACGAGGATCACTCCCGACGTGAAAAACACGGAGCCGCACCTGTTCTTCTATCTCAGTCTTTTGCATTTCTACCAGGGGAAGCTTACCGAGAAGGAGGTGTTGCCCCCGCAGCCTGCCGGACCGGACGATCTCGAAGGGGAGCTCTCCTTCGACACGGTCACGTACGGAGTGGGCAACTGGCGGCTCTATCATGGCGACAGGGCGGGCGCCACCGCGTTCTTTCGCAAGGTTGTCGCGGGCGAGGCGTGGAATTCCTGGGGATTTATCGGCTCGGAGACTGAGCTGGTGAGTGCCCGGAGGTAATGCCGACCTTTGTGAAGCGGGTGAGGGTTCCGGGTTGGCGATCATTCGCCTGGAAGGGCGTAACTACGGGGGAGTCCGGCCCCGGTCCGCATAGGCGATCGCAAAATGGAGCGCGTGCACGGCACCTCAGTCCAGTCCAGGAGCCGGGTAGGAGGCCAGTAGTGCTGCATCACAAACAGCACGTCCCAGCGGTCCAGCATCGAACCACCGCCGGAGTCGATGGCCTATCGGCTGAAATTCGTGAGGCTTTTAGTAACGCGGCGAAGATTCGGCTGTCCCCTGGCTTAAGCCTGGGCGATGAGTTCGGCGAATTTTGCGAGGTCGATGTTGCCTCCGCTGATTACGCAGACGATTTTGCCGGGACCGCATTGGCCGCTCAGGCCTGCCGCTACGGCACAGGCTCCGGCGCCTTCAGCGATGACTCGGTTGCGCTCGGCGATGAGGCGCATGGCGCGGCGGGTTTCCTCGAGAGTGGTGACGATAGATCCGGCGAGGAGATGATGGGCGAGAGCCCACATGCGTGGGAAGACGGACTTGCCTCCGCATCCGTCGACGAAGCTGGCCTGCCAGTCGGGAAATTTTTGCGGTGAGCCGGATGCAAGGGACAAGGCCAGGGGAGCGGCCGTTTCCGGCTCGGCTGCGAAAACGCGGGCCTGGTGGCCGCGCGCTTTGAGGGCGGCAGCGATGCCGCAGGAGAGGCCGCCTCCACCGAAGCCGGCGACGATGGCGCTGACGTCGGGGAGGTCTTCGATGATCTCGAGACCCGCTGAGGCGTTGCCTGCGATGAAGGCGTCGTCTTCGAAGGGATGGATGAAGGCGCCGTTCATGGCCGGATGAGCGCGTTCGGCGAGGGCCTGCCAGCATTGATCGTAGGAAGCTTTGACGACTTCGCCGCCGAGACGGCGGACGGCGTCGAACTTGGCCTGCGGAGCCGCGTCAATCATCAGAATTCTGCAGGGAACACCGGCTCGGCGAGCGGCGAGGGCTACGCCCTGGGCCGCATTGCCGGCGCTCACGGTCCAGACACCGCCGCGGCGCTGATCTTCCGGGAGAAGACGGACGGCGTTCCAGGCTCCGCGAATTTTGAAGGAGCCGATGGTCTGGAGGCACTCGAGCTTGAGGTAGATTTCGGCGGGACCGTCATGGTTGAGGCGCACGAGCGGGGTGCGAATGGCGGCTTCGTAGACGTGCTGCCGGGCCTCGTCGATGAGGTTCGCGGGGATGTTTCTTTGACCGGCTGCGGTGGTGGAAGGACTTGCCATGGCAGGTCCAATTTACCCTGGCGCGCGGGACGCGGGACACGCGCGTAGCAGGAGAAGTTGCAGGTAAAGTGCAATCACCTGCGAAAGAGGCACCAGCGTCACCTTTGGTACTCACTGGCTCGCCTGCTCAGTACGCAGAGAGTCGATCGGGTTCACGTTGGCCGCGCGCATGGAGTACAGTAGGCCCTCTGAAGAGCCCTGACAGCATGGCCAGCAGCCGCTCGGCGAGCAGTGACTGCTCGATCTGGTTCTGTAGCCCTTCGAAGTCGAAGCTGATTCCTGTGGGAATCGCTGCATTCGACTGAGCACCGCTGTACGCTGCTTCCGGTCTGTCAGAAGAACCTGCGCTTGCATGCTGAACGCCCTTCTCTCCCGACATCGACAAGCTGGGGAAACTGAAGTTTCGTCTCGAATGTTGCTGAGGAGCAAGTCCGTGTTGAAGTGGGGCCACGCGAAGAATCAATGTTCAATGCTGACTCAGGGGATCGCTCACTCTCCCGAGGACTCAGGACTTAGATTTCCGGCACGGCGTCGATAACTATCGGATGACCCCGGTCGCTGCGACGCACTCACCCGACGGGATATTCACTTCCTGTGCGAAGAGCACAGCTGGAAGACAAAGCCACAGAAGGACAAGGACCTTGCGCATGCGCCCCCATGGAAACTGGACTATGCTTCCGAAACGGCCAGCTCTGACCGCAACATCCTAACCCATGATGCCCGGCTTCATCCGCCTCGATCACGGTCGATCGATTCGTATTCCGGGAACCAGTGCAGTTACTCGTTCACCGGACTCTGGCCGACTATAGATGCGGGGTCGCGACGGCCGCCGGACCGGCAAACGTCCCATTGGATTGCAATCTACCTCACCAGCGGTACAATCGCGGCATTCCCACTGGGAAAAAAGGAGATTTCCGGTTGCAGGGCTTTGCATCATGAGTCCCTCCGAGATTTCACGCCGCACGGTGCTGCGTAGCGCCGCGCTTGGCGCGGCAGCCCTTGCCTCAGGCGCCGGCAAGTTGTTCGCCGAATCGGTCCAGTCTCCACCAAACATCGTGTTCATCCTGGCGGACGATCTTGGTTACGCCGATATTTCCTGCTACGGACGACCGGATCTCCACACGCCGAACATCGACAGTCTTGCATCCCGTGGAGTGCGCTTTCTGCAGGCCTACGCCAACTCCGCGGTCTGCTCGGCCACGCGCACGGCTCTGATTACCGGACGCTATCAGGACCGTCTCGACGTTGGTCTCGACGAGCCGCTCGCCAGCCGTGACATCGGTTTGCCTCCGAGCCATCCCACACTACCCTCCCTCCTGCGCAAGGCCGGATATGGGACTACCCTCGTAGGCAAGTGGCATCTCGGCCTGCTGCCGAAGTATGGCCCGTTGCAGAGCGGCTATGACCACTTCTATGGTTTTCGCGGCGGCGCGGTCGACTACTTTACACACTCCAACGACCTGTGGGACGAAGACGTCAAGATCCAGCAGATCGGCTACCTGACTGACTTACTCGGCAACCACGCCGTCAATGTCATCGACGGCTACGCCAAAGCTGGAAAGCCTTTCCTGTTGAGCCTGCACTTTAATGCGCCTCACTGGCCGTGGGAGGGACCGGGAGATGAGGCCGAATCAAGGCGGCTTATCGGGCATCCGCTTTCCGATTTCGACGGCGGCTCGCAAAGGACCTATCAGCGTATGATCGAGGACCTCGATCTCCAGGTTGGCCGCGTGCACGAAGCTCTTCACGCCCACGGCATCGCCGACAATACAATCGTTATTTTCACCAGCGATAATGGCGGCGAGCGCTTCGCCGATACCTGGCCTTTTACCGGCCGGAAGACAGAGTTGCTGGAAGGTGGTTTGCGCATTCCGGCCATTATGTCGTGGCCCGCGCGGATTGCCATGGGTCAAACCACCCATCAGGTGGCGATCAGCATGGATTGGCTGCCGACGCTTCTTGCCGCCGCCGGCACGGGGCCCGATGCCGCGTATCCACCCGACGGCATGAACCTGCTGCCATTTCTGGCAGAAGGCGCCACGCCGGTCCCCCGCAAGCGCTTCTGGCGCTACAAAGCCAATGCCCAGCATGCGGCGCGCGATGGCGATATGAAGTATCTCAAGATTCTCGATAATACGTTCCTCTTCAACGTCGTTGAGGATCCTATGGAGCGCGCCAACCTCAGGGAACGCATGCCCGACGTTTACAGCCGCCTGATCGCGGCCTGGGCCGACTGGAATGCCGCTATGCTGCCGGAGATCGATGCGAGCTATACCTTCAATTTCACCGGCGCACAGCTGGCCGACCACATCGGCACGCCGGAAACCAGCCACAAGGCCGATAACCCACCGCCTGCGACGGCTCCCCATCCCTGAGACCGCCGATCTCTAACCTGCCTCAACAGATCCTGAAAAACGTTGCCGTGTTTCGTAGTGACTGGCTGGTTGGCTACACGGACACTTCGATCCCGCTCCGGGCGCACCTGCGCCGTCCTGGTGAAAAACTATCTGCCGACAGTGTTTGCGCCGGCCCGAAAGCAGCAATACCAGGAGCTTCCACAGCAGCGCCGCTCACCCAAACAGTTTTGGGCAGGTTCGTCAGACCAGGATGACTTCGATGTTTAGTGCGCGGAGAGCCTCATGCGTTGCGGGGTCAAGACCGCGATCGGTGATCACGCGGTGAACCGCCGAGGACGGCACAATACGGGAGAGGCTGCGCCGCTTGAACTTTGTCGAGTCGCAAACGGCGACGACCTGACGCGCCGCTTTCACCATGGCGCGGTTCACGCGCGACTCCAGGAAGTTCGGAGTGGTAAGACCGACCTCCGGATCGAAGCCATCCACCCCAAGGAAGAGGATGTCAGCATGCATTTCTTCGAGAACATCCTCCGCGAGCGGGCCGACCAGAGAGAAGGAATTCTTTCGGAGGCTACCGCCCACCAGGATGACCTCGAGATTGGTGCTGGCCAACTCGGCGGCGATGTTGACGGCGTTGGTGATGATCGTGAGCTGCGAAAAACGCCGGAGTTCGTGAGCGATCGCCGCGGTGGTAGTACCGGAGTCCAGCATGACGCACTGGCCCTCTTCGACCATCTTCACGGCGGCGGCGGCGATCCGCTGCTTTTCCTGGGAATGCTGCTTCTGTTTCTCCTGAAGAGTCGGATCGAAGAGCGCGCTGGACTGGATGCGCAGCGCGCCGCCGTGGGTCCGCTGCACCAGTCCTTTGGACTGCAGGTATTCGAGGTCTTTGCGGATGGTGATCTGGGAGATGCCCAGGTCGCGGGAAAGCTCGCCAACGAGGACACGCCCCTGATTCTGGATGAGCGAGAGAATGTGCTGGCGGCGCTCGTCGATCAGGAGCTGAACGGGTTCCGCAGGGTGTGCGCCCTTTTCAATTCGGACCATAGATGTTTCGGCTACTTTCCTTCGGAAGGGTACACCAAACCATGCCGATCGTCATCGGGCACCGGAATGGGAGACGCAATGATCGACATTTCAGCGTCTTACCAACGGATACTCGAACATGAGCGGCCGAGACTGCAAAGCAAGGGATTGCACACATTTAGAAATCAATGGTAATAATACGGAAGTCCGAAATACCTTCAGCTATGGGGATGCGATGGCCGCAATCGATATTGCAATTGTGGGCGAGGTCAATTTGGATCTCATCCTCTACGGCCTTGACGAGGCGATTCCGCTCAATCGGGAGATTCTGGGGTCCAACTTCGAGATGACTCTGGGGAGCTCGTCTGCCATTCTGGCCCACAACCTTGCGATGCTGGGAAGGCGCGTCGGCTTCGTTACCCAGTACGGTTCCGACGCAATGGGAGCGATTGCGATGGAACGGCTGGCCGAAAGCGGGGCCGATCTTTCCCAAAGCGTGAAGGGCCGCGAGAAGTCAAAGACGGGCGTGACGATTCTGCTGGCTCACGGGCGATCGCGTCGGATTCTCACCTATCCGGGGATCATGTTTGACATGACCGTGGCGAATCTGGACCTCGACTACCTCGCGTCCGCACGGCACTTTCATCTCTCGTCCCTGTTTCTGCAGCGGGGCCTGCACGCAGGGCTGCCGGCGCTTTTTCGAGAATTGAAAAAGAGGGGACTAACGCTGTCGCTCGATACGAATGACGACCCGGAAGACCGCTGGAATGGCGTGCTTGATGAGCTGCTGCCTTACCTGGATTTGTTACTGCCCAACGACGATGAGTTGTGCAGGATTGCGAGACGAAAGTCGGTCGAGGAATCATTGGAAGTGCTGTCCGCCAAGGTTCCGCTGATCGCGGTGAAGTGCGGGAGCAGGGGTGCGGTGGTGCAGGACGGCGGGCGACGGTTTGCTGTTCCCGGAGTTACGGTTGAGCCGGTCGATACCATTGGCGCGGGGGATAGTTTTAACGCGGGATTCCTGGCGGCTTGGCTGGGCGGAGCCACCCCAGAGCGATGCGCCCAGGCCGGGAATATCACGGGCGCCCTCTCGACGCAGAGGCCGGGAGGGACAGAAGCATTTCGAGACCGCGCACTCATGGAAGGCTTCCTCCAGGCGCACGACTTTTCCCCTCTCGCAAAAGTCGAGGACCGGTTCAGAGGTGGGTCATAAGAGGGCAATTTCCGGGAGCACCTGATCAAAGCCCAAATTGCTTGACTCTGCGCAAATTTCGAATTCTAATGATATATTCCGTTTTGTTACGATTTAGCCCATAACATACCAGCCGGTCTGCGGGCCCGGAAGGAGACTGAACGTTGAATCCCTTATCAGCACTACTGGATCTGAGCGCTGCCGAAAAGAGCGAGCGGGGACTGGAACACACACCTCACGAAATCGCCCGGCAGCCCGGAACCTGGATTACTACCTTCGACCGGCTGCAGGCGCGGAACGCAGAGCTGTCGAGATTCCTGAGCGAGGCCGGCGTGAACGGCGCGGCAGGTCAGAGGCCGACGGTTTTTCTGATCGGCGCGGGGACTTCGGATTATATAGGCCAGTCTCTCCATCATCTGCTCCGCACAAAGTGGCAGTGCGAGGTGATCCCCGTGGCGAGCACCAGTCTGCTGCCTGATTTTAACGAATACGTGCTACCAGAAAAGCGATATCTGTGGGTATCGTTCTCGCGCTCGGGCGACAGCCCGGAAGGAGTAGCGGTGCTGGAGCGGGCACTGGCCGAGTACCCGGAAATCGGACACATCCTGGTGACCTGCAACGCGGGCGGCCGCATGAGCAAGGCGGTCCAGAGGCAGGCGAATTGCCTATCGATTGTGCTGGATGACGCGACGAACGATCGCGGCCTGGCAATGACCAGCTCGTTCACAAACATGGTACTTGCCGGACAGATTCTGGCGCACACCTGGAGCATCGGGGAATACGAATCGATTCTGCGCGCCCTGGTGGGGGCAGCGGAAGCCTTTTTGCCAAAGGCGGCTGCTCTGGCGTCGCAGCTGGCGCAGTCCGGATACAAGCGGGCATGCTTTGTGGGGTCGAGCGTGCTTGCAGGCGCGGCACTGGAATGCGCGCTGAAGCTCCTCGAACTGACGGCGGGAAAATTCCAGACCATGACTCAGCCCACGCTCGCACTGCGGCATGGACCGATGGCCGCGCTGGACCGGGACACGCTGTTCATCAGTTTGATTTCGAGCCAGGTGCAGCGGAGGCAATACGAGATCGACCTGCTGCGAGAGGTGGGGAACAAGGATCTGGCAGGGGCCCGGGTAGCAGTCGCTACAAATCCGGAGCTGCTGCGGGCCGATGCCGATTTCGTGCTGACGCCGGGGACGAAGGAGGCAATTCCGGACCTCTACCGGCCGGTTCTGGATGTGATCTTCGGTCAGCTGCTCGGATTGTTTGCCTCGATTCACTACGGTCTGAAGCCTGACATTCCCAGCCCCAATGGCGCGATCAGCCGCGTGGTACAGAACGTCGACATTTATTAGGCGGCAGCCCGGATTAAGTCCAGGCGAGAGCGGCGGCAAGCAGCACCTCGGCGGTGCGCATCACCGACTCGAAGTCGACATACTCATCGGGATTGTGCGCGCCGGCACCGGAGGGACCAAAGAGCAGGGTCGGGATGCCGAAGTCGCCATGGATAAGCCCGGCATCGCACGGGTAAGGCGCTGCAGTCGTAACCATGGGCTTTCGCAGAATGTCGTGGGCACTCCGCTCAAGGCAGCGCAGCCAGGGATGGTCCGCCGGAACTTCATGCCCGTAGAGCGGACCGCCAATGAGCGGCTGCCACTCGACCGGATATTTGCGGAAGAAGGAGTCGGCCGCCGCAAAGCTCTCAAGATCGCTGCGCAGTCCGGCGATCACCTTGTCCACATCTTCTTCGGGGAGAAACTGGAGATAGACGCGCACCGTGCCGCGCGAAGGTACGCTCAGTGGCACCTGTGGATCGAGCCGGTTGGATTCGACGGCAAGCACCTGCACGGGAACCGGATCGGCGAAGCGGCGATAGGCACCGCGGGCTTTTATCTTCGCTCGCTGCTTTGCGATGCGCGAAACCCACGCCAGCAGGCGCCCCAGCGGCATCGCGGGACTGACAACCTCGGCATCGGAAAAATACCCGGAAGGGTCGCCGGCATCGACCACCAGGTCGACCACGAAGCCGCCGCGGGTAGCGCGATAGATTTCCATCTGTGTTCCCTCCGGAATGACACAGGCGTCGGCTTTATCTCCGCGCAGACGAGCGGCGATGGTCCCGCCTCCGCCACCCCATTCCTCGTCGACGACGGATTCGAAGAGCAGATCGCCGCCGAGCCGAATGCGCGCCGCGTGGATGGCCGCGACCACCGCGGCATTCGCGGCAACTCCTCCCTTCATGTCGAACGAACCCAATCCATGGATCCTCCCCTGGTGAAAGCTTCCCGACCAGGGCGACTCAGTCCATGGCGCATTGCCGGGTGGCACCGTGTCGATGTGGCCGTTGAGCAAAAGGCTGCGGCCACGCCCTGAACCGCCGAGGCGGACACCCAGGTTTTTGCGCCCGGCGTAGGACTTGTGGCGCCGGACCTGAGGGAAGTCCGAATCGCGAATAAAGGCGGTGTCATACAGCTCGGTCCGAATTCCTCGTTCGCGGAAGAAAGCCTGCAGCACGCGCTGGGCCGGCGTTTCATTGCCGCCGGCGAGGACCGCCACGCTGTTGGTGCGGACGAGCTCCTGGAGGAGGCGCCTGATGCTGCTTCGGAGCGGCCGGATGAGACGGGTGGCGTCTGTGACGAGTGCAGGGACTGCGTTCTTCATCAGGCTCACTCCTTCCCGTGACTGCGGCGAGCGATCGCGGCGGACCTCAGGTGCGTTATGCCGCGGTAGACGGAGGCGCGGAGAAATGCATCTCGATTTCCTCCAGGGTTTTGCCCTTCGTTTCGGGGAGGAAGAAGGTTGCGGTGAGAAAGTAAATGGAAGTCGAGGCGGCCCAGAACAGGAACATGGCCGCATATCCATAGTTGCCGACGACAGGAAGAAAGACTGCGGCGATCGCCGTGGACACGCCCTGATTGAGAAGAAGCGCGATGCCCATACCGACCGAACGGATGCGCGTCGGAATGAGTTCGGAGAGGACAAGCCACACCACCACACCAGGGCCAACGGCATATGCCGCGATGAACAAGGCCATGCAGGCAGTGATGAGCCAGCTGGTTGTGGGGCCGGGAACGGGACCGAACAATGCCTTGCGGATGGTGAGCGGCCCGGTTGCGGCGGCGGAGTCCGGATGGATGACGAGGACCGGGTCAGGATCCGCGGTGGAGACCGCGAGCATGCGGCTGCCTTTGCCGTAGGAGTAGAGGACGGAGAGAACCATGGGACGACCACCGGCAGCGGTGGTCCCTGCGAGACGACGGACGGGTAGCTCAAGGCTGTTGCCCTGGACGGCGGCGACCACCTGGTTCTTCACATCGACGCGCCGCGATTCGACTCCGCGAAAAAGCAGCGCGCCGGCGATAAGAGCAACGACGATTCCGCCCGTTCCCCATCGCAATAGAAAGCGACGGCCGTTGCGGTCGACTAAAGCGACTGCGACCAGCGTCATCACGCAGTTGAGAATCTTTACAAGGACATCGCCCTGCGTGGCGTGGGTTGCGGAGAGGCCCGCCTGGCGGAGGATGACCACAAGAAACCCGAGGACAGAATTGATCCCTGTGCCCTGGTTGCAGGCGAGCACAATGCAGGCCAGCAGGAACGGAAGCACATACGTGCGCTGGAGCAGGGAGTCCCGGCGGCTGTGTGTGGTCCGGTCCGGCACCGCCAGCACTGCGCCCATCTCCTCCAGCTCGCGGCGCGCCTCATCCTCGGGAAGTGAACGCAGCAGCGATCGCAGCGCGTCCTCTTGCCGGCCGCGGCGGTAAAGCCAGCGCGGCGATTCACTCAGCCCGAAGACTCCGCCGAAAAACAGCACGCCGGGACAGATCACCGCGAGGAACATGCTGCGCCACGCGTGGTTCTGGGCCGCACGGATCACGGCCACATTGCCTGCGGCATGTGCGATGGCGAACTCCGCCTGGCGTGTGAAGAACCATCCAACCAGCGCTGCCACGACGATGCCGAAGGTGAGCATGAACTGGAAGACCGCGGTTCCCTGCCCCCGGCTTTTAGGCGCGAGACATTCCGCCAGGTAGAGCGGCACCACCACGGCAATCATCCCCCCGCTCATGCCCTGCAGCAGGCGGCCGGCAAGCAGCGGGACGAATCCCTGAGAAAGCACGATGATGACGACGCTGGCGACAAACATGAGGCCGCTGATAACCATCATGCGGCGGCGGCCAAACCACTCCGCGAGCATACCCGCGACCGGAGAAGAAAGCATGCTCCCGCCAAGCACCGCCGCCACGATGATCGAGGTCTGCGCGAGCGAGAGACTGACTGTCCTGCTCAGATAAAGCAGGGCCGCGGCGATGATGCCGACATCGATTCCGTAAAGGAGCCCGCCCAGCCCGGCAATGAGAATCAGGTAGCGATTGTAAAAGGCACGTGGCATAAGAACCGGGAGCAGCGGGACAGGAGAGCGGCCTTCACCGCGCAGACAGACGGTGAAGGCCGGCCGCAGTCATCGGTTCTAAAATACCAGCCGGGCCGTGATCAGCCCAGAACGGGGACCGCCGAAGCTCTTGCTGGTCGTGCTCGTGATCTGACCAACAGACGCGTCGGTGATGGTGGCGTCCGGATCGCCGAAGTTGGTGTGGTTGAGCATGTTTGTGAAGCTGCCCCGTAACTCGATTTTTGTTTGTTCGTACAGAGAGAAGCTCTTGAACAGTGCAAGATTGAGCGCGTTCATGTTCGGACCCTCGACGGTGCCAAAGGCTCCGCTGCCGAACGTGCCGGCCGTCGGAACCGTGAAGGCTCCCGGGTTAAACCAGCGATTGATGGATCCGCCCCCGGAGTTGATCGATACGCCGGGAACGCGCTGAGCCGCACCGGTGAACTGGTTGGTATTGGAGGGATCGGGTCCGCTGAAGCTCGGTGTCAGGAAGTCTCCGCTCCTGGCGACATACGCTCCGCTGACCTGCCATCCGCCCACGATTCTTGATGCCAGGTTGTTTTCGTTGAGCAGCAGTTTGCCGGGACCGACAGGCAGGTCCCAGATCAGATTGGAAACAAAGTCCACTCGCGGCGTGAACTCGGCATTGCCCTTCTGCCGCGAGAGGTTGTACGAGTCCTCCGCGGTCACGCCGCCCTCGACGCCGTTCGCCAGCGTATCGTCGTCATCGGTGAGATTCTTCGCCCACACCAGGCCCGCCTCATAACTCAGACCGCCCTTGAAGTGGCGGTTCACTTCAGCCGACAGCGCGTTGTAGTTGTCGTACCCGCCATTCTGGAACAGATAGACAGCGTAGTAGTCGGGGTAGGGTGTTGCACTCTGGGAAAACGGGGTAGTACTGGCTTGCACCTGGTTGATGTTCTGGGTCCACACCAGTTTTACGCCGCGTGTGCCGATGTACGACAAACGCATGCCGGTGTTGAATCCGATGTTCTGCTCGAGCGTGAGATTGAACTGCTGAGCATAAGGATTCCTGAGGTTCTTGTTGAAGCCATCGACGGCCAGTGCGCCCAGGCCAATTCCTCCGGCGCTGGAGTTGATGGGATGCTGAAAACTGATGAGCGAAGAATTGCCGTTGATGGCGTTGGTATAACCCACGGTCAGGCCAAAGGGCCCACCATAGAGATCGTCGAAGAGACCCGCGCTGAACTCATCGTTATAGATTCCGTATCCTCCGCGAACAACGGTGTTGCTGTTGTGCAGCGGCTGCCAGGCGAAACCAACACGTGGATACAGAGCCAGATCGAAGGCGTTTCTCATACTCCGTGAAGGAAATCCTGCCTCAGCCGCGGTTTGAATCGGAATCTGCGACGGAAACGCGGGATTAATGTCCTGCTGCGCGATGGTGGCGTTGGGCACCACGACTGCTCCGCTGGCAGGATTGAATGACGCGATGACGTTATATTTGTCGACCGCCGGCGAATTGTATTCATAGCGGGCGCCGTAGAACAGGGTGAGGTTCGGCCGCATGCGCCACTCGTCCTGCGCAAACGTATTCAGGTACCAGAGGCGCGCGTATTCGGGGGAACGGGGGAAGGTGTAGCTGGTAGTTTGCGGCAGCCCCAGCAGGAAATCTGCATAGGGGAAGTTGCTGTAACTGCCGTCGAAGCTGAAGCTGCCGAAAGTGGGATAAAAGTATTGCTCCGCCTGCATGGGACGAAACTCCGCCCCGAACTTGATCAGGTGCGTGCCCCGCTGGTACGTTGCGTCGTCGATGTACTGCACGGTCTGCTCGGTGGGCGCGCTTTCGGTTAGCTGGAATGGAGAGCTAAAGTCGCTGATGTAGACGGCCGGGATCCCGGTGACATCGGCCGGCGCGGTCTGGAAGCCGGTAATGCCGAGCGAATCCACCAGAGACTGGCCGGTCAGCGACCCGCCAAAATCGTTGGCGGTGTGCGTCAGGCCGATTTTCGCTACGTTGATCAGACGAGGCGTGACAATCCAGGTATCGGAGAGCACACCCTGCCAGGTCTGGCGCCGCTGGACACGGTAACCGGTGAGCGAAGGCGGCAGGCCGCTGTCCAGCACCTCTGGTGAAGAGCGAATGTAGCCCACGCGCGCATAGAGGCTGTTCTTCTGCGAGAAGGCGTAGTCGGTCCGCAGGTAGTAGCGGTTGGTATAGACGTGCTGCGGATAGGTTCCGCGGAAATTGGCGGTGAAGCTGTCGGCGGGACCGTAATTCGGCGACGGATAAAAGTCGTTCTGCCAGGTGAGCGCCGCCTGGTTCAGCATGCCCTGGGGAATCTGATTGTTCTGGAAAGCCTGACCCGTATAAGGATTGACGATGACAACGGGATTGGGCCCCTGCAGCAGCGCGCCGAAGTTGCCGGAGCGCATGGCCTCCGTGGGCACGCTGGGATCGATGGTCGCCGGCTGCGCTTCACGCAGGAATTCACCGGACGCAAAATAAAACCACTTGTTCTTCACGATCGGTCCACCGACATCGGCGCCGAAATCATTCTGCACCACCAGCCCGAGTGAGTTCGCAAAGTAGTTGCGGGCGTCGAGGGCACTGGTGGCGTAGTTGTCGAAAGCGTCGCCGTGGATGCGATTTGTCCCCGACTGCGTAATGACGCTGATGTTCAGCAGCTGGCCCATCTCCGCCTGATTGTTGACGGCCGCGTATTGCACCTCCTGGATCATGCCGAAAGGCGGCAGGGAGGGACCGACCATGTTGCCGTAGAGCACAGAGTTGGAGCTGATGCCGTCGACGTTGTAATAGGCTTCGCTGCCGCGCGAACCATACATGGACCAGTCGAAGCTGCTTCCGGCTTGCGATCCGCCGGGGAGAAGCGTGGTGTAAAAGAGCAGCCCGCTGTCCCCGGTCGCATCCGAGGTGCTCAGCAGGTTGGACGAGGTGCTCTGCAGCGCATTGGAGCTGACGGTGCTGGCGATGGAAGGCATCTCCGTCTCGATCACGGGTGCACCCGCATTTACCGTGACCGTGGATTCGACGCGGCCGACCTCGAGGCTGAGATCGATCCGGAGAGACTGTTGTGAGCTCAGCACGACGCCGCTGTTCGCAGCCGGTCCGAATCCCGGCGCCTGGGCGCGAACGCTGTACGTGCCGGGGTTCAGGTCGGCAGCGACATACTCACCCTGCGCGTTGGTGGTGGTGGAACGAGCGATGTTCGTCCCTTCGGCAGTAATGGTCACGGTCGCGTTGGCAATGACCGAGCCATCCCTGCTGGTGACGGTCCCGGTGATGTTGCCCACCGTGGTTTGCGCCGTGACGGTCAGGGTGATCAACGCCAACAGAATGGGTAGAGTGAGGGAGAGTCCATGACGAAGGCGCCGGCATGCACCGTCGCCCGTTTCCGCCATTGCGGCACCTGTGCACTTCGAGCTCATCGACTTCATCCGCTTGTCCTCCCTTTCTCAGACGGGGTTGCTGCGGTTGCTGGCCTATTGGAATTGATTGCGAATAGTTCCGTTTACTTCCTGTTAATTTCGATGTGAGAGGACATTATCCGAAAACGATGGAACTGTCAACCATACGAAACCCGCGGTGTGACGAAATGGACGCTCGGCACGATTGACACCCTTATCCAAATCATGGGTTGCCTCATTTCGAAATCATTGGTAAGTATTCGGAATGCCGTTTCTCCGCTTACGGGCCGACTCGCACGATCCCCGTCCAATTCGCTCGGCGACGCACGATTGCCGCCCCGCCCGCTCTGCCAGTCTTTGCCGGCCCCACGCGTGGTTGCCGGCCATCTCGCTTTCTCTCTTTTGTGGATGGGCGCTGGCGCAGGCAGCGCCCGGGATGCGCAATGCCGCAATGTCCAACCGCACGGAGACTGCCCGCCTCAGCGCCATTCCAGGCCGGCCCGAACTGGAGATTCGTGATGTTGCCACTGGCCACGTCGTCGCCGCTGACGATCTGTTTACGATCACGCTCGAGTCCGGCACCATGCTGCGTTCCACCACTCTGCAGTGGGATTCTGGATTTTCACAGAACGACAGCACGGAGTCGTCGCAGTCCGCTCTTCCCAGGCCACATTCGGTGTGCGCCGATCTTTCAGATCCTCGTTCCGGAGCCCGGTTTCACTGGTGCCTGCTGAGCCAGAGCGACCGCGCCTACATGCAGGCAAGGCTCACCATCACGGCGGCTGGTGCAGAGCTGCCCATCACCAGCATCGAGTTGCTCAATTTTGAGGATTCGGACGCCAAAGTCGTGGGAACGGTGAAGGGGTCGCCCGTTGCCGACCAGGATATGTACTTCGGCTTTGAAAATCCCCTCTCGTGGAGCCGAGTCCAGGGCGGGCGCGTCGAAGCGGGAATCTCGCGCGTTCTGCCGCTGCGGGCAAAGCAGTCGCTCACCGAGGCCGCCGTGGTCGGTACCTATCCGCGGGGTCAGCTGCGGCGCACCTTCCTGGCTTTCATCGAAGCGGAACGGCCGCGCGCTTACCGGCCATTCCTGAATTACAACACCTGGTACGACATCGGCTACACGAATCGCTTTTCCGAATCCGACGTGCTCGATCGCATCCACGCCTTCGGCCACGAACTCATCGACAGCCGCCACGCCCACATGGATTCATTCGTACTTGACGACGGCTGGGACAATTCCCATTCGCTATGGGACTTCGACAGCGGATTTCCCGGAGGCCTCACCCGCGTCACCCAGGAGGCTGCGCGTTATCGTGCGGGCGTCGGCATCTGGCTCTCCCCATGGGGTGGTTACGACCAGCAAAAGCTCGACCGCATCGCGTTCGGGCAGGCACACGGCTACGAGATCATGAACGGCGGATTCGCGCTTTCCGCCCCGCGCTACTTCCAGGCATTCTCCGCCGCCTGCTCGCAGATGGTCGAGCGCTACCACGTCAACCTCTTCAAGTTCGATGGAACCGGCAACGCCGACCGCGTCTTTCCCGGGTCTGTGTTCGACAGCGATTTCGCTGCGGCCATCCACCTCATCGGCGATCTGCGGCGCCAGGAACCAGGTATCTTCATCAATCTCACCACCGGCACCTACCCATCGCCCTTCTGGCTGCTGCACGCGGACTCCATCTGGCGCGGCGGCGACGATCACAGCTTTGCAGGCGTGGGATCGAGGCGCCAGCAGTGGATCACCTACCGCGACGCGCAAACCTACCGCAATATCGTCCAGGGCGGACCCCTGTTTCCCCTCAACTCCCTCATGCTGCACGGCATCATCTATGCCCAAAAAGCCGAAGGGCTCAGCACCGACCCCAAACATGACTTCGCCGACGAAGTCCTCTCCTATTTCGGCAGCGGAACACAGCTCCAGGAAATGTACGTGACACCTTCGCTGCTGACTTCGGCCGACTGGGACATTCTGGCGCGCGCTGCGCGATGGTCGCGCGACCACGCGGCCATTCTCGAAGATTCCCACTGGATCGGCGGCGATCCAGGCAAACTGCAGGTCTATGGATGGGCGGCATGGAATCCCGGCGGCTGGATCATTACTCTGCGCAACCCATCGGATCGGGGCCAGACCTTTGTGCTCGACCCGGGAGCTGCGCTCGAGCTGCCCGCCGGCGCCGCAAAATCCTTCTCCGTCCGGCAGCCCTTCGCGACTCCGCAAACAGCACCCCAGCAATGGCAGGCGGGTAAGAAAGTCTCCATTCCGTTGCAGCCCTTCGAAGTCCGGATTTACGAGCGCGATTCCCGATAACCGCCTGATTGCGCTGCTATCCTGATTCCGTCCTGCAGTAGTGAGCCAACGTCCAGGGAGGCTCTCCCGACGTTCCTTTACGAATAACCGACTAAAGCAGAAAAGCCACCCGGAGGTGGCTGATTTCAGGGCATTTGCTGAACGATGGTGCCGAAGAAGGGACTCGACAGGCCAGCGGTGAGACCCGCATAAACACTGGGGATTCTCGTCTTTTCTGCCTCATAGTCCTGCATTTAGTCCTGGCATAGTGTGCAGTTTTGTCGTACCCTTCGGGCATGGCAGACACGCGCAAAATTACACTCTGTTGGTACTGTAGGACGCCTCAGGGATGGCGATACTTCCCGGTGCGAATGGAGCACCACCACGGCTCTGTACAGGCGCAGCACGGCTGGGTGAACGACCACGGGCAGCCGGTGGAGTATCCGCAGGGGCGGTATGTTCTGCGCTCCTACACAGACGGGAAAAAGGTCTATTCACCACTGGAGACGTGCAACCCGCGCGATGCAGTTCTGGCCCTCAATCGAGCCAGGCGGATGGCTGCCTCTCAGCCTGCCGCGCATGGGTTACGCCTCCTCGCAGATGCCGCACGAGCCTACATCGCAGACTGCAAGCAACGCCAGGCAATGGAAGCCGCTGCCCAGGCAAAGCTGACCCTGGACGAGTTCGTCACAGCGGTTAAGGACAGCCTTCCGGGTGCGGCCTACGTTCACAGCCTCACGCGGCAGAGTGTCCTTCGTTACCACGCTGCCATGCGCAAGCGGGGTTTGAGTCCCCGGACGATTGCGAATCGACATGACCGGCTGAAGTCGTTCCTTCGCTGGTGCAAGGTGGATGTGAAGTTCATGCCGGACACACCGCGTTACGAGAAACGGCTGCCATCCGTCTACACGTCGAAGGAGACGGCTGCAATCCTCGGAACCGCTGACGACCACATGCGGGTGGTGATCCTGATGGGTCTCAAGCTGGGATTGCGCGAACTGGAGATTGCTCATGCGGAGTGGGGTGACGTTCACTGGGATGACAAAGTGTTCCGCGTATCCGGCAAACCACACTGGGATTTCAAAGTGAAGGACGCGGAGGAGCGTGACGTGCCGATCCCTGCGGACGTAATAGCGGCGCTCAAAGAGTGGCGAACGAAGCATCCGAAAACACGTCTCATCGTCGGCACGGACAGCGACAACCCAAACTTCCATCTCCTGCGAACGCTGAAGAGACTGGCGAGACGCGCGGGTCTGAATTGTGGGGAGTGTGATGGCTGTCAGTCGCGCAAAGAGGAATGCGAACGATGGACGCTGCACGAGTTCCGGCGCACGTACTGCACCACATTACTCAGGAATGGGGTGGACGCGCGTAGCGTGCAAGCCTGGGCCGGTCATGCCGACCTCCAGACCACGATGCGGTACTTGCGCCCCACAGCGGCGAAGGAATCGCAAGACAAAGTTAATGCGGTGACCTGGTGATCAGAGAAACACAGAGAGACTTTAAGGAAACGATGACGACAGCAAAGAAGACGATCCCCGCTGAATCGGAAGAGACCCGGCGACCACACGCGAGACCTTTCCGCGCGTTCGCCTGGAGTCCGTTCACTGTGATTCCGAAGCATGAGACCCAGAAGGTCATCGGCCTGTCGGACTCTGCCAAACGAGTCTGGCTGGTCCTGGTACTCGCGTCCGGTGGGTTCAGTCCCCGGATCGAGTTCACAAACGAGAGGCTGATGGCGACGGCGGGGATTGCCAATGGTCACACCTTCAGAGATGCGCGGAGGGAACTCCAGAACGCCAAGATGCTCACTGCAACCGCAGTCCCCGGTAGCCGCAAAGAGCGATACCTGTACGACATTGCGCCCAACGCACAAAAGCAGCGTCAGCCCAAACCGAAGGTGAAGATCAAGAGACGTGCGACCACTCCCACAGTCGCCCGGAGACACAGAAGTGATGTTGACGACGCGCTGGCCAGTAACCCAAGAGTAAACAGCTGGGGCGAATGACGATGGCCAGTGAGTGGCCGTCTCACGATGGCCAGTGAGTGACCATCGTCAGAAAATTTGTGTTGATTATAGGAGAGTTGCGCGCCAAAGTGGTGCACCAGCCCCGGACACTCTATAAGCAACTGGTAAACCACAAGACTAACCACAAAGGTAAACGAAGAGACTAGTTACTCTCTAATCAACATCTCGGGTAAACCAATAGTCAACCGAAAGCTAACCTCAAGTCGAACCAATCGCTAACGCTCTTGGTTCTCCTTTCGGGTCGCAGGCGACCACGAGGCAGAAAAGCCAAAGAGGTTGACAGCGTTTCGCCCGCCCGACGAATCGATCCCCTCGCCAAAACGCACACTGTGCGGTCCGGTCCAAAAAATTTAGCGGATTGTGACTTTTTGTGTGTTTTTGGGATTTATGAGAGTAGAGGGAGACTTCACCGGCACTCATCCCTGCTCACCCCGGCACAAAATAAAGTTCGACCCAGTGTGACCTTTTCGGTGATTTTCCGGTTTATGAGTGTGAAGGGGAAAGTCGCCCGGCGTTCGGCGCTGAAGATTTTCTTCGACCGAGCGACCTATTTCCCGACTTTTTGCGATTTATGAGTGTGAGGGGGATTATTCACTACCCGATCCCAACCACAAGGATTTTGCGCCACCCGGCGCACCACCACATCAGCCCCACGTGGGCCTCAGGAGAATTACTGCAATGGAACTCGCACCAGCCCACATGCAGCCCACCCCGGCGCAACCGGTGACGGCATGGCTTATCACGGCAAAACTGGCTGCCCAGATACTTGGCGTCTCGACTCGCACGATCTGGAAGCTAACCGCCAACGGCGATCTTGCGACCGTCAAAATAACCACCACGGCGACAAGGTTCTGGCTCTCAGACGTTCAGGCGTACGCCCAGAAGCGTACTCGCCGCGCCTACGGTTCTGGCAAAGCCAACCCAAAGGTTTAATCGAGATGACGCGATCCAGCTTGGCAGCAAGTCGCGTCTGCTGTGAACCGGCCTTCGACATGGGCATGGTTCCTTTTGTGAGAGGTGGGACATTGGACTGAACCCCGGTGTCCCACGGGTCTGATCCAAAGTTTGCTGCTAGCGGTGGTGTTACGGCCACGGCGAGCAGATGCGTGCGGAAGTCACTCTCCGGCGACGCCAGCACACGACTGGTTTCCTTTTCCAGGGCGTGTAGCACCTGGCGGACGCTTGACGGCGTCAGGTCCAGCGGTCGGGATAAGTGTCCGGCCATACGAGGGCGAGAGTTCGGGCTTTCTTGATTGGCAAGCCCCCTCGCCCGCAAGTTCTTTCGACATGGCGGCAACCTTGGTAGGGTCAGCCGAACGGTAGAGCGGGACGCGTTCACGCGCGTCCGGCTCCCGGTCTTCTCAAAAATGAGAAACCTCGTCAACCAGTGTTTAACCCCTTTATTATCAACGTTTAGTTACCACAAAGGGGTATGGGTGTCAAGTTATCCCGGTCAACAACCGACTCCGGAACGCGCGCCAGTTTCCAACGCACACCCGCGAAATAAAAGTTTTCAATCCATCGGTTTACAGAATGTACTACATAGGGGTACCAAATGGTTAACAAGCGACCCCGAACCCATGCAATCCAGCGGGAGACCGCTGTCAGCCCCGCGTTCGCCCGACGTGAGACCAGAGATTTGACGATGCCACACACCGGGCGGTGGCGTCGCCAGAGGAGCGGGCTGTGGGAGAAGACGGCTTCGAGTCCACTGCTCCCACAACCTGCACCGAATCCGAGATCGAGGAAAGATGAGCAAACAAAAACTCAAACGAAAGCGTACTTACAAGCCCATAGAATTGCGCTACCTGCCGACTGCTGCTGCGCAGTTCGAGTTCCGCGAATCGGTTGCCAGTGGTGGAGCAACGATCACCGGCTATGCCTCACTGTTCGCCCCGTCGCGCACCGACATGGGTTCATTCCAGGAAGTGGTCGCACCGACCGCTTTTGATGCTGCCCTAAATGGGAACGCCGATGTTCGCTGCCTTTGGAATCACAACCCCGATCACGTGCTCGGTCGGACTAAATCCGGCACGCTTCGATTGTCGAAGGATTCGCGCGGCCTGCTATATGAGGCAGAGTTACCAAATACCACGTTGGCTTCCGATCTGGCGGAGTCGATGCGGCGCGGCGATGTTGATCAATCCAGCTACGGCTTTTTTGTGACGGATGAGTCCTGGGAGATGGACGACAACGGCGTGATTGTGCGAACGCTGCTTTCCGTCTCGCTTTTCGATGTGAGTCCGGTCACGTATCCGGCTAACCCGAACACCGTTTCAAAAGTCAGAGCGCAGTTTCCGCACGGCGATGAGCACATCCGAGAGCGGATTGCTGCCCTCCGGAGTCGGCGCGACGATGATGACGACGATGATGAACCGTGCGACCCGACTATCGATCCAGATTGTGATCCTGACAATCTCGATGGGGATGTCGATGAACAGGACAGTTCGATCCGGTGCTCCTGCCGGTGTGAACGTTGCCTCAACAATCGCTGCGAACGCTGTATCCGCAGTGAATGCTCCGACGCGGTCTGTTACGACCGTGGTTGCGCAATGCCGGGCCAGGATGAGAATCGCAGCGACCATCTCAGGATCGCACGGCACTTCAACTCCGCTCGCCTGAACCTCTACCTCTAAGGCTTCCCACCCGCTGCGCCCAGTGACCTGTTCCGTCGCTTAGAGCGCGAACCCTACCAAACCCAACGCACCTCCGCGCGCCTGCATTAGCCAGGTCTGCGCACACGTGTGCCTAACCGCGCTGGTGATCTAGACGCCACGCAAAAGGACGACATGACCGTTAAGGAAATCCGCGCAAAAGTCTCTTCCCTCTTGATGGAGCAGAGAACGATTGCGCTCGCGGGATTCACCCCGGAGTCTCGCACGAAGTTCGACAAAATCCAGAAAGACATTGAATCACTTGAGGCAGACGCGCAGCACATGGAAGTATTCGAGGCGCGCGACGCTGAGTCTCGTAGCTTCACCAGGTCCCCGCGCCCCGGCGCTGCCAACAGTGGCAACGGATACGGTGCAGAAGAAGAGCGCAGCCGCGTCAGCAAAGCGTTCCAGCAGTATGCGCTCCGTGGCAGCCGTCACGCTGTGGATGCGGAATACCGCGATCTGTTGACCACTTCCGACACGACTGGCGGCGCTTTGATCCCGCAGATGTTCAGCGGCATCCTGGTCGATGCTTTGAAGTTCTATGGCCCCGTGGCGCAGTATGTCGCGCAAAAGGTCACCGATAACAAAGGTGCCCCGATGAAGATTTCGTTCGATAGCGATGTGGCCAATGGCCTGACGCTGCTGGGCACGGAAGGTTCCAGCTCCCCCGCTGAGACCGATCCGGCGTTCGTCTCGAAAATCCTGGGCGTCGATACCGTGACCGGTGGTTTGGTCAAGGTTTCGTTCCAGGAACTCGAAGACAGCTCGTTTGATCTGGACGCGTTTATCCGCGATAAATTCTCCATCAGATATGCTCGCGGGCTGGAACGGGCGCTCACGCTTGGCGTCGATGCGGCGAGCACGACCTTGCCGAACCAGACCTCAGGCGGACTCATGTCTGTGGCGAGTGTGGTTGACACCACGGCTTCGGTCGCGGCTGGCATCGGCTGGGACGACCTGACCTCGGCCTTCACTGGCATCGACCCTGCCTATGCCACCCCCGCCAGTAGCTGGATGATGAACTCCGCTACGCGCGGCTATCTGGTCGGCCTGAAGGATGGCTTCGGTCGTCCGTATTTCACGCCTGATCCGTCCAGTGATGGACCGTTCGACAAACTGCTCGGCTTCCCTCTGATCATCAACCAGTCGATGCCGAACATGGGCGCGAACGCGAAGCCGATCCTGTTCGGAGACCTGAGTAAGTCGTACCTGCTCCGCACCGATGGTCAGCCTTCCATCCTGCGGCTCAACGAGCGTTATGCCGATACGCTCGAAGTCGGCTTCTATATGTACAGCCGTATCGGTGGCGTCAGTTTGTACTCCGGCATCAGCGGTGCGCCAGTGCCTCTGGTCGCAATCCAGCAGGCGTCCAGTTAATCCACTGCACCAAATCAATCACTGTCGCCCCGGCGTCGAATCCCGACGTTCGGGGCGCTTTTATTTGTTCCTCGAAAGGTTACACATTATGGCGAAACATCCGATTCGCAAACTCTCGCTCCCAGGTGTGAAGCGGTTCCCCGTCGATGGTTATTCGATCACTGTTGACCGCGCGGACGCTGACCGTGTGGAGCGCATCCTGCCCCGCATCCGCGCTGTGGAGATGGCCCCGGGAAATACCCGTACTGTCATCTTCCTCATCAACCACGGCACCGACGACCGGCCCGCCTGGCAGCCACTGAGCAACTACATTGTCGAAGCGTCGATGACCGAGGCGTGGGTGCTCCGCAATCGCGCCGATGTTGGCGACTACCGCAAGTCGAATCTGAGGCGCGCATGATCCAGATTCGAGAGATGTGGCAGGGTGGACCGCTCCGCAGATTCAGCACAGAGCGACCCGGCCCGCAATGGATTCCTCTTGCTGGTGGTGGGTATGCGTCGAACTACGTCTGTGCGGAGTGCCGGAAGGACGTAAAGGGTGTCCACAACACCGGGAACGGCTGGTGGTGTGGCGAATGTCGCAGGAATGGTCAGATTAACCCTCAGGAGAGCAGGACACCCGCATGAGATGGAAGGTTCCAAGGAATAGCCGAACACCCCGGCGACGCATCGGCATGAGCAAGCCTGCGCCACCGATAACCGTCCGGCTGACTGAAGATGTCGGCCTGCTCCCCGCTGGCTTTGTGGTGCTGGTGGCGAGGCATGAGGCATTCCGGTTGATTGCGCGGGGCAAGGCCACAGCGGTGGGCGCGTACAGACAACAGAGTGCCGATGTGGTGCTCAATGAGGAGGAATACGACTGTGCAACTAAATGATTCAGGTTTTCCGATCGAACTCATCGTGGGCAGCGGCATCATGTTCACCGAAAGCACGGCGGCAGACGGTTACACCACCGACCTCACCATTGCGGCCACGGCTACAAACATCTACTCAAACAGCCCACAATTCGATCTGACCAACCCATCGGCCACTCAAATCGGGATGGGTCCAGTCGCTGTGACGTTTGGTGGTACTGTGGCCAACTATGCGGCGCGGACGTTCACAATCACTGCGCCAACAGTTCCGACCTGGTATTACGTCACCATCGCTGATCCTGATCAGGAAGGCGAGGGCAGTTCACCGACGTTGACCGCAACGTGCCAGACCTCGGACGCGCTGTGCGGCGTGCCAGGCAACACCTACATCGGCGCAATCCAGGCAGTGCCAGCGGGTGGCAGCGAGAACGTCCTCGCGGGCGGATGGCCAGCACCGGCCTCAGTAATCGTGACGATATGAGTCAACCAACAACTTCGATCTACTTCAGCTCCGCAACACCTGCTCCGCCCAGTGGAAAACAAAACGTTGTCTTCCAGTCTGACGACGGCACACCACAACAGAAAGTCAGTGCATACGATCCTCCGATGGTGGGTGACACCGGCTCCGGTGGCACTTCCGGTAATGTGCCTGCACCAGCAGCGGGTGACGCAATAGAAGGCAAGTTTCTGAAGGCTGACGGCACGTGGTCTGCACCAACATTCATTAACTCCACGCACGATGAACCCTTGACGGACGGCAACGGCAATTTCATCTTCGCGGGTGGAGACATCATCGTCCTTACAGGAGTTCCAAACTAATATGGCAACACTTTCGCAAGCAATCCTTGAGGGACTGGACGCGTCCAAACCCTCTCCGAGTATCCCAGGGCGTCTCTACTTCACAACCGACACCGATCTGATCTACTACGACACTGGTTCTGCATGGGTGGTGGTTGGCCCTTCCGGTTCGGTAGCCAATCCGATGACCGCTGTCGGTGATCTCATCGTCGGCGGCACTGTGAGCGGTGGTGTAGCAGCACCGACGCGACTGGCGGCAGGAGCATCCGATTATGTGCTGACCTCGAATGGTGCAGGTACTGCCCCTAGCTGGCAACCCTCTTCAGGGGGTGCTGGCGCAGTAAGCATCCTGTCTCCCAGCAAACCCACCGGCACCCTGACAACTCAGACAAATGCCTTAGTCTCAGTTGCTG
>Ga0210385_10000376_pt1 | contig 34314 bp, 41 predicted proteins | sample IncBWH26OmetaG_FD_160107 | JGI IMG/M metagenome (GOLD analysis project Ga0210385, IMG submission 160107) | Forest soil microbial communities from Barre Woods Harvard Forest LTER site, Petersham, Massachusetts, United States - Inc-BW-H-26-O ...
GTCTGGGCGCGGAGCGCAGACCATCGCGCCGAAGATTGACCTGTCGCATGTGTCGAAGCCCGGCGATGTTCTGAAAGCCATTCTCGCCAAGAAACAGGTAGAGGAAGCCGAAGCACAGAGGCCGCCAGCGCGGCCCGCGGCTGCAGTAAAACCTCCGGTTGCGGCGGCGGCTCCCCCGTCGGCTCCAGCAGCGTCTGCTGCACCGCCCGCGGCACCCGCACCTCCCGCCCCGCGCAAGATCATGCCGGCCACATCGCGGCCCGCGCCGAACATCGTGGTTGCCCCTGCAGGCCGAGCCATCGCGAGCAAACCTCCTGTTGGCCCGGTTGTCGCCAAGCCGCCCGCAGGCGCTGTTGCAGCCAAGCCCGCTGTCGCCGTGGTACCACCCGCAGTTGCTGTCGTGGTGAAGCCCCCTGCCGCGCCGCCCGCAGTGCGCGAAGCGGCACCGGTCGAAGCAACACCAGTAAAGCCACAAGCTCCTGCCATAACCCCGGCAGTCGCCGTAGAGGCCGCTGCTGCTCCTGCGCCTGTCGTTGAAGCGCCTGCCGCGCCGGCCATTCAGGCACCACCCGCCGCAGAAAAGCCGGCTGCGCCCATTGCCACCGCCGCTGCCCCGGTTGTCGAAGCTCAGGCGCCTGCCGCAGCCGCCCCCGTAGTCGAAGCGCCAGCAGCTCCGCCCGCGCCGCCGGTGCGGCGCGTGGTGATGCCACAGACCGGTCCGCGACCCGTCTACAAGGCGCCCGTTGGCGTGCCACCCAGCAACCTTCCGCCTGCCACACCGCAAGCCGGATTGCAGCGCGGCAAGCCCATCTTTGATCGCAGACCGTCCGGTGCACCGGGCGGCGGATTTACCCCGCGCCCCATGGGCGGCGGACCACCGGGACAGTTCCCCGGCGGCCCACGGCCCAAACACCCCACACGCACGACACCCGGCGGATTTACCCCGGGTGGGCCCGGCGGCGCTGGCGGCCGTCCCGGCTTCGGCGCGCGTCCTGGATTTGGCGCCCGTCCTGGATTCGGCGGCCCGCGGCCCGGCGGCGGCTTTGGTGCCGGTGCGGGAGCCACACCCCCTCCGGGTGAAGCGCCACGCGCACAGCGTGCCAGTTCAGCCCGTGGCCGCGGAGGACGGCAGCAGTATCCCAAGACGAAGGAAGGCCCGATGAAGGGCTTTGTGCCGCCCCCACGTTTTGGCGGTGCACAGATCAGCAACGAGCCCGTACCCATCACGCGCGAGATCACGGTAACCGAAGGCATCAGCGTGAAGGACCTGGCGGAGAAGCTGGAGATTCGTGCAAAGGACCTGATTGCGACCCTTCTGATGCGCGGAGTCTTCGTCACTGTGAATCAGTCGCTCGACGCCGAGATGGTGAAGGATGTGGCGGCAAAGTTTGGCGCCGCTGCCAATGTCATCACCTACGAAGAAGAACTTGAGAACGAAGCGATCGAGGAAGTGCTCGACACCGAGAACGTCGATGCTGTCGAAATGCCTCGTGCCCCGGTGGTGACTGTTATGGGTCACGTGGATCACGGCAAGACTTCGCTGCTCGACGCGATCCGCGAAACCGATGTTGCAGCCGGTGAAGCTGGCGGCATCACGCAACACATTGGCGCTTACAAGGTGCGATTCAATAAGGAAGGTTCGCCGGCTTCCGGCCGCGAAATCGTCTTCCTCGACACTCCGGGCCACGAAGCATTTACGCGCATGCGTGCACGCGGCGCCAAGGTGACTGACATCGTCGTCATCGTGGTAGCAGCGGATGACGGCGTAATGCCGCAGACGCTCGAAGCGGTGGACCATGCGAAAGCGGCGAACGTGCCGATTATCGTGGCGGTCAACAAGATCGATAAACCCGAGGCCAATCCCGATCGCGTGAAAAAGCAGCTCGCCGATCGCGGCCTGATTCCTGAAGAGTGGGCAGGCGGCGGCGAAGGATCGACGGTCTTCGTCGAAGTCTCCGCCAAGAAGCGTACGAACCTCGATGGCCTTCTCGAAATGATCTGCCTTGTTTCGGATATCAAGGCGCCAAAGGCCACGCCCAGCCGCAAGGCTGTGGGTTCGGTGATCGAAGCGAAGCTGGATCGCGGTCGCGGCGCGGTGGCCACCGTTCTTGTACAGGACGGCACACTGAAGCTGAACGACAGCTACATTGTGGGCAACACCTTCGGCAAGGTTCGCGCCATGTTTGACGATCGCGGGCGTCCGCTGGAAGAAGCGGGTCCTTCCTCGCCGGTGGAAGTGCTCGGACTGGAATCGATGCCGGACGCGGGCGATACGTTCCTCGTGGTTGCGGATCGAGACAAGGCCAAGGGCATTGCGCAATATCGCAAGATGAAGGAGCGCGAAGCGCAGCTTGCCAAGAGCTCGCGCGTCACGCTGGAAAACCTCAGCGAACAGATTCGCCAGGCCGGCGTGAAAGATCTGCCGTTGATCCTGAAGGGCGACGTGACGGGATCGGTCGAAGTATTAGCCGATTCGCTGGTCCAGATGTCCACTGAAAAGGTGCGCATCAAGGTCATCCGCTCCGGCGTTGGATCGATCACAGAAAGCGACGTGCTGCTGGCGGCGGCTTCCAACGCCATCGTTATCGGATTCAACGTGCGGCCCGAGCGCAAGGCGGCAGAATTGGCGCAGCAGGAAGAAGTCGAGATCCGGCTGCACTCCATCATCTACGAGCTGCAAGATGAGATGCGCCTCGCCATGATGGGCCTGCTCGAACCGGCCTTCAAGGAAAACTACATGGGCCGCGCCGAGGTGCTGAACATCTTCAGGATCCCGAAGGTGGGTACGATTGCTGGTTGCCGTGTGCAGGACGGCGTCATCCGGCGCGATTCCGAGATCAAGGTGATGCGTGACGGCGAACAGCTCTTCAAGGGCAAGATTGCTTCGCTCAAGCGCTTCAAGGACGATGCGCGCGAAGTGACCAACGGCATGGAGTGCGGTATTGGCATCCAGAATTTTGGAGACCTGAAAGAAGGCGACTTGCTCGAAGCCTTCTCCACGGAGAAGATTGCCGCGGACCTTGGCCAATTGACTTCGGCCAAGGCATAGCACAACAAAGGAAACAATTCGGCCCGCTGCTCCTTACGAGTGGCGGGCCGAACCTTTTTTACATGCCGGGTCTCTGAGCATTTCCTGCGTCGCGTCGGCCTTTGCCACAGCTCCTCACTGAATCTGAACAAAATTGCTCAGGTTCAGCTGGGACATGTCGGTTTCCATCGCGATCCCCTGCGTTCCGTTCACAAGATACAGCGCGAAGTTTCCGGAGACTGGATTTGATGCAACACTTGGTCCGCTCAGTGTACCCGTAAAGATCCCGTCTGCCGCCGCCGTAAGGCTGCCCGAAACGGCAACGTCTGCAGGATTCGCATTCGAGTCTGCGAAGCCTGTCATGGTGTCTGCGCTCCCGCTCGTTGCTACCGTAACCGATCCCACAGCGTTGCTCCATTGAGGATAAGAAGCGGCACTGCTGGAGTAAAGACTCGCGTTCAGTCCATACGCTCCGCTGAAAGAAGATGCGGCAAAGGTTCCAGACTGGCGCAGAAATGCCTGGCCGGCAAAGAGGGGACCACTTCCGCTGGACAGTACCAGCCCACCGCCTTGAGCCAGGTACACGTCGAAAGAGTAGTTGAATGTCTTGTTGCTGTCGGCGAGATTTGTGATCGTCACGCGACCCGACGGATCGATCGTGTACGAACCGGTGCAAGTCACCGGACTTTGCGGCGCGGCGGCGGAAAGATCATTCCAACTCAGCGTGCCCGACACACTGCCGCCTGGGTTGAACGTTAGCGCGCCGACGATCTGGAGCGGACCCTCGGTATCTTCGCCCTGCGCGCCTATCACGTAACTCGAGCCTGCCACCGACGAGGCACTAAAGCGGCCGGCGCTGCTTCCCTGCCCCAACGCGGTACCGCCGGCTGTTCCGAAATAGATGTAGTTGCTGTTGTTGGGGCTGCCTACCTGGCTAAGCCAAATGTGATTGGCATCCACCATGTAGCCTGCAAACTCGAGCGCGGGCAACTGCGCACTCGAGGCAGGATTCAGTTGAAAAAGCACGCGGCCATAGGTATCTGGAGCTGAGACGGTGCTCGCCGCCAGCGACTGTGGATTGGTGATCCCCGGGGGTCCATCGATCACATCGAGTGTGGTGCCGTTCCCTGAGATCTTGCCCGCACTGTCTATATTCAGGACGCCGCCAATCCAGGCCGGGCTCTCGTACACATCATTTCCTGAAAGCGAAAGCGCGTAGCCGCCCGAAGGTGCAGCAGCGCTGGTTTGCAGATTGAGTATCGCTGTACCAGGAACTCCATCGATGCCGGATACGAAGCCGTTGCCACTCGACGTGAGGGTACCGTGCAAAGCTTCGGTTTCGCCCGGGCCGATTTGCAAGGTAATGGTCTGGTTTCCGTCCGCTGTTGTCGCATAGGTTCCACCCGTGATTTGCGCAAAGTCGGAGTAGAAGCCCCCATTATCGTCCGAGAGGATCGAGTCCTGTTCGCCGCCAGTGATGGCACCGCTCTTTGCCACAAGCACGCCCGTAACGAAGGTTGCCCCGGTCGCTGGCGATCCGCTGATCTGGAAGACGTAAGTTCCATCCGCCAATGTTGGCGCGGTTGGAGTGATGACGATCGTGGCGGAAGCCAACTTGGTCGCGTCTGTAAGAGATGTAGCCGTGACCCTAACGCTGCCTCCCGGCGGAATCGTTGCCGGCGCAGTGTAGGTTGTGGGCTGTGTGCTTGTGGTTGTAGATGGGCTGAAAGTTCCGCACGCGCTGCCACCACAAGTCGCGGTCCACTGCACCTGGGGATTGGCCGTCACGTCATTCTCGATGTTCACGCCGAAGCTGATCGAAGAACCAACTTGCATGGATGCCGGGGGCTCGCCCATAAATACCAAGCTGATGGGAATGGGCGGCACGATGGTGATCTTCGCCGATACCGAAAGCGCCGTGTCTGCGACTGAAGTGGCCGTAATGGTCACGGTGGATCCAGAAGGGATGGCCGATGGCGCGGTGTAGACCATGGCTCCGCCTTCGTCGCTGGCGCTGAAGCTTCCGCACGCGCCTGCGCTGCTGCAGGACATGGAATAGGTCACTGCAGTGTTCTCTGAAGCCCCGACCGCGCTATTGGGGTAGATTGCCGCGGCATCGATCGTAGCCGATGCCTTCACTGCCAGAGATGTCGGGGGCGTGGAAACGAAGATCACTGATGTTGGCTCCACCGGTGGAATCGTGATCGTAGTTCCGCCATTGCCGCAACCGAGGAACCAAGGAAGGAAAACCAAGCCTGCAAAAGGAAAAACCAGCCTGCGTCTTGTCATGTTCTGACCCAGTACTGCAGTTGAATGTGAGATTGCCTGCGCGATCACGGCCTTTGAAGCCGGGCGCTTTCGAGCTGCCTTTGCGTTCCTACCAGCTTTGACACTTTTTGAGGGAGTTTGTTGCAGACGCACCCGGCCATCCCGGTGACCGGAGTGTGGGGCGCCCTACTGCATTTGCGAATTCGAGTCGTCACACAGAGCTACGTGTCAGAATCCGCATTGTTTATGCTGGAATTTCAGCTAGAATTGCCTTGCCTCCACAGACTTCCCTTCGCCGCACCTGTGGTAGATCCGGCATTTACAGGGCTAGGCTATGGCACACACTGGATTGGGCTCGTTGGTCGCTCGTTCCGCCCGGCTCGCAACCGGCCAGCTACCCACTGTTGCGCTTTTTCTGGCCCTTGTGTTGGCTTCGCTCGCCTGCGCGATGCCCGCCGCGGCACAATCGCGGGGTCTGGAACCCATTGCGAATCCGACCGCGCCCGCAGCCGCCAAGGCCAACTATTACGCATTGGTCATCGGCATCAACGACTATCCCGAGCCGCTCCCAAAGCTGAAAACTGCAGTGAACGACGCAAAGTCTGTAGGATCTCTCCTCCATGATCGTTACGGCTTTCACGTGACTTACCTGCTCGATCAGAACGCTACGCGCTTCAAGATTCTCGAGGCGCTGAGCAAGTACCGCAACACACTCACCGATAACGACAGCCTGCTGATCTATTACGCAGGCCACGGCTACTCCGATCATGATGCGGAAAAGGCCTACTGGCTGCCTGCCGACGCTGATTCGCCCACCAGTCCGAATCGGATCATCGCAGACGATCTGACGACCGGCGTGCGTGTTCTTGCCTCCCGTCATGTGCTCATCATCTCGGATAGCTGTTACTCGGGCGCGCTGACACGCGACGCAGATGCGCCGGTACCCTCCGATGGAGAGTCGGCTTTCATCGCGCGCATGCTCCGTTCGCGCTCGCGGACGCTGATGGCCAGCGGTGGCGACGAACCGGTCGCTGACAGCGGCAGCAACGGCCATTCTGTCTTTGCCTATGCAGTTTTACGCGCGCTCTCAGCCGAAGATCATCCGGTCTTCACAGCCAGTGATCTTTTCTATAGCTCCGTGAGGCAGCAGGTGGCCGGCAAGTCCGAACAGATGCCGCAGTACTCCATCATTCGCAATTCAGACCATGACCAGGGCGACTTTGTCTTTGTGCGCTCGGCCGCTTCGGCATCCCCAGAGGTTGTGGCGGCGGCGCCTCCGCCGGAAGCTCGCTCCGCGCCCTCGGCCTCGGTTACGGCGCCATCGGTACCTGCGGAAACCGCGCCGGCTCCCTCGCTCACTACTCCTGAACCCAACGCAATGAGCCCGGCGTTCGCTCTCGGTCGTGGCGAAGATCTTGCCAAGCAGCGGCGCTATGCGGATGCGGCTCCGCTTCTGCAGATGGCATGCGACGGCGGCGCCGTGACCGGTTGCACCGATCTCGGCTGGTTCTATCAAAACGGGCTCGGCGTGAATCGCAATGACGCGGAGGCCGTCAACTTGTTCAGGAAAGCCTGTGACGGCGGCAATCTGCGCGGCTGCAACAATCTGGGCACGATGCACGAGCACGGCACCGGCGTGGGCAAGGATGAAGACGAAGCAATCGAACTCTACCGGAAGGCATGCGATGGCGGAGATCCGATGGGTTGCAGAAATCTTGGGGCCATGTATGAAAGCGGGAGGGGTATCGGGCAGGATGATCGCCAGGCTGCAGTTTTTTATCGCAAGGCGTGCGACGGCGGGGTACCCAGCGGCTGCACAAGCCTTGGCATCGACTATGCAAGCGGGAAGGGCGTGGGCAAAGACGCGGTCCAGGCCGCACTGATTTTGCGCAAGGCATGCGACGGAGGAGATGGCAACGGCTGCAGCACCCTAAGCGGCATGTATCTGAGTGGGAACGGCATCGCGAAGGATCAGGCGCAGGCAGCTGCGCTGAGCCAAAAAGGATGCGACATCGGTTTTGCGGCGGCCTGCAACAACCTAGGCTGGATCTACCAGACCGGTAAAGGCGTTGCTCCCGACGAAGCGAAAGCCGTTGCCTTTTTCCACCGCTCTTGCGACCTTGGCTCCGGCTCGGGATGTTCCAACTTGGGCGATGCCTATGTTGCGGGCAAAGGTGTTACCAAGGATCTGGCACAGGCAGCGACGTTCTTTCGCCACGCTTGCGATGCCGGGGATGCGCAGGGATGCAACAATCTCGGCGTCTTCTATTTCAATGGCTCAGGCGTGGGGCGCGACGACACGCAGGCGATTGCCTTGATGCGCAAGGCGTGCAACACCGGATCTCTCAAGGGCTGCAACAACCTGGGTTGGGTCTACGAAAATGGCCGTGGTGTTGCAAAAGACATGAACGAGGCCGAAGAGCTTTACCACCGCGCCTGCGAGGGCGGGATTGACGACGGCTGCAAGAACATCAAGCGCCTCCATCCCCAGTCCGGGACGCCCGATTGAAATAGGAACAGCGGCTGGTTCTTCGCATCGCCGCAAAAGATGGCAAATGGGGCGCCGGCCGGGCGTTGACCTCTTGATTGAAACAGTCATAAGCTGTGCCCGCTGATCTCTGTCTCTGCATCCTCCTAAAAAAATCTGAACAGCCGTCGGCCCACGACCGTCTTAGTGTGTAGAACGATGCAGAGGACGCGCTCGACTCCGTCCATCTGGAAGCCGCGCGGGAGCACGCGAGACTTGATTACCGATCCAGATGCGGAGTTTACGCAACTCGTTCGGCGCCAGGCGCGCTTTGTCTTCCGGGTGGCTTTTGCGGTTCTGCTGAATGCGCATGATGCCGAAGACGCGGTGCAGGAGACCTTCTTGAAGCTCTTTCGAAATCGAGGGTGGCAAAATGTCGAGAACGAAAGAGCTTTTCTCGCGCGGGTTGCCTGGCGAGTCTCGGTGGATCTACGGCCGCGGCGCACCCCGGATCCGTCCCTACCGCTAGAACAGGAATTGGCCGAAGTCTGGCCTTCTCCACTGCCAACTCCAGAGCATGCCCTGGTCAGCGCCAATGAGCACGCAATGATTCATTCGCTGGTCGATGCGCTGCCTGAGGATCTACGCGTGCCGCTCGTTCTGTCGACGTTCGACGAGCTCAGTTCCCGCGAGATCGGCGAGATATTGAATCTTCCGGACGGCACGGTTCGGACACGGCTGCAGCGCGCGCGTCAAATGCTCCGCGAGAAACTGACAAAGCGCAGAGCGTCAACCGAGGAGGCTCACCATGCTTGACCGTGATGAGCTGGATCGTCTGCTTGATGCCGCGCTTGCGACTTACGCTGTTCCGAAACACGACTCAGGTCTGGAGCGGCGTGTCCTGGAGCGCATCGGCGCCGCGCGTACTCCGGTTCAGCATCGCTGGCTCTGGGCTGCCGGAATTCCGGCGCTGGCTGCTTCCCTGCTGCTCCTATTTGCGGTGTTTGCACCATGGCGGCATACGTCCCATGAACTTCAGAAGATTGACCCGCCTATGCATCCTCTTGTCGCCGAAGCTCCCCATCCTGCAAGACCGCGACACATTGCACATACTATGGCGCATGTCGAAACAACCGGAGTCCGGCGCGCGCCGCGGCCCGGAATCACGCCAAAGCTGGACGTATTCCCAACTCCCGTTCCGCTCAGCGGCCAGGAACGTGCGCTGGTCCGTTATGTGACGGAGGCTCCGGAGGCACAGCGCAACGATTTAATGGAGGCTCAACAGCGGTCGATTGCTCCGCTCGGAATTGCCGCCATTTCCATTCCACCCATTGAACCGCCCAACAAGGGCAGCGAGTGAGGATTTCGCATGCGTAAGTTTGCATTGATTTGCTGTGTTTGCTTATTTGCTCTGGCCATGCCACGGGCAAGCCGCGCACAGGACGCTCCAAAACCGAACCCGGCAGGAACCTCTGCTGTCTCAGAGACTCGCTTCTATCATTTGGAATTTCAAGTACAGGAGCTTGGGGCGGACAATAAGCCTGTGAACAGCCGCACCTACACTACAACCGTCAGTACCGATCGGGATTTCAGAGGATCAATTCGCACCGGGTCGCGCATCCCGATTGCCACAGGCTCCAGCGCAGAGGGGCCTTCGGCAAACGTCCAGTTTCAGTACGTGGATGTGGGAATCAACTTTGACTTGTCTCACGTCGTTGAGATCGGCCACCAGATCTCACTCGACCTCTCTGCAGATGTAAGCAGCCTTGCGGGAGCGAGAGATCCCACCTTGTATCAGCCAGTCATTCGGCAGAACAAGTGGCACGCGTTTGTGCTGGTTCCCGTGGGTAAACCTTCAACTGTCTTCACCTCAGATTCTCTCGATAGTAAAGGCAGCATGCAGGTGATCATGACGGCTACGCCAATCCAATAGCAATCATGCCGAATTCAAGTGGGCCTATCTAGAGCGGATACCTCTCCGCGGCGATGCAATGGCCGGCGACTGTACGGCTGAGCGTAACGCAATTTGCCGGTGTGAAGCGCGCCAGACGCCGCAGAATTGCCAGTTGCGTCCGCAGCATGTCGCCATCTCCGCAGGCAGCGAGCACGCGGCGCGATGCCTGTTCCGCCAGTGTGATGGACTCGTCGGCAAGCAGCGTGCTCATCGCCGCTGTAATGGCACCAGACGACTTGCCCGCGAGCTTTTGCGCGCGCAACACCGCAGACTCCAGCGCATACGCCTGTCCAATAATATCGGCGAGATCGGCCATCACTTCCTGCTGATCCTGCAGTGCCGTCATGAACCGCTGGCTGGCAACGCCTGCAGCAAAAAGGCCGATCTTCTTCACCGACGCGAGTATTTGAGCTTCGCGCGCCAGAGGACCACCGAGCTCGTCGGCGCTGTCGAAGGAAGGAGGCTGCATCACTTCGTCCATCACCGTCTTAATCGCACCCAGCAGCGGAAGCTTTCCGCTCATGGCACGCTTCATCAGCCACCCCGTGACGATGAGGCGATTGATCTCGTTGGTGCCTTCAAAGATGCGATTGATGCGGGCATCGCGATAAAATCGCTCAGCCGGATAGTGCTCCACATAGCCGTAGCCGCCCATGGTAGCTACGAGTTCGTCGGCCACCAGCGACAGCATCTCTGATCCGTACACCTTCAGAATGGAACACTCGACGGCGTACTCCTCAATGCGCTGCTGCGTCTCGCGCGCATCGTGGCGCTTCTCCCCCAGTGACTCCAAGCCTGCTTCGAGCATTCCCGCGGTGCGGTAAGCCATGCTTTCCGCAGCGTAGAGACGCGATGCGGACTCGCTGATCTTGCGCTGGACGAGACCAAACTCAGCGATGGATTTCCCAAAGGCTTTGCGCTCTTTTGCGTAGCGCACCATGTGCGTCAGCGCGTGACGCGCGCCGCCAACGCAGGCAACTCCGAGCTTGAAGCGGCCCACATTGAGCACATTAAATGCGATGTGATGTCCCTTGCCGGCCTCGCCGAGCAAATTGGCCGCGGGCACCTTGCAATCCTGCAACACAAGCGGGCAGGTCGACGAACCGCGGATGCCGAGTTTGTGTTCTTCTGCGCCGACGGTCAGTCCTGGCGTATCGCGTTCGATGAGGAATGCGGAGAATTTCTCACCGTCGATTTTGGCGAACACGGTATAGAGCCCGGCGATACCGCAATTCGTGATCCACATCTTTTCGCCGTTGAGGGTGTACGACGTTCCGTCGGGCGAAAGCGTGGCGCGGGCACGGATGTTCATGGCGTCAGAGCCGGAGCTGGCCTCGGAGAGCCCGTAGGCTCCAATCCACTCGGCCGTCGCCAGTTTGGGCAGATAGCGCTTCTTTTGCTCTTCGGTGCCATACCAGACAAGCGGCAGCGCGCCGATGCCAACATGAGCGCCAAATGCCGTGGAGAAGCTGGCGAGAACCGAGAGATGGTCAGTAATGACGGTGGAACTGACCTTGTCGAGTCCCATGCCGCCGTATTCCTCGGGAATGTCGACGGCCGTGAACCCAAGTTCACCGGCTTTGCGCAGGAGGCCTGCCAGTACACCTGGCTTCTTGTCCTCGATCTCCGCCGTGATTGGAAGAACTTCTTCGCTGCCGAACTCGGCGGCAGTGGCCGCAAACTGGCGTTGCTCTTCGTTCAGGTCTTCAGGCGTAAAGATTTCAGCGGGAGTGCGGGACTCGAGAAGAAAGCTGCCGCCCGCGGCGGCGACGATGGGGGAGACGGCGGTCGAAGCCATAAGCCTCCTGACAGGGACGAGGTTACGACAGCGGCAGGCGTAGCAGCAACCTGCGTCAACACCAAGAGAATTAATATCTGGCCCATCGCTTACAATTCTCCTAGTCCCGCCTGTGGAGGGCCTCAAGTGTTCGCCGCGCTCAAACCCAGCCTGATTTCTGCTGCCGGCCCGCTGCACACGCTGGCCCACCAGGCTATCGCAGCGCTGGCGTTGGCTCCGGATAACAGCCTACGTCACTACCTGAAGATGCAATATGCCGACGAGACTTTCCGGGGCCTGTACCACTGGAACTGGTTCGACCTGACCCTGCTGATTCCTTACTTCGCCGTGATGATTGTCCTCTCGATCTACGGCATCCATCGCTATACGCTTTGCTACATCTATTACAAGTACCGCAGGAACTACAACCCGAACCCGGTGGCGTATTTCGAGGAACTGCCCCGCGTGACCGTGCAACTGCCCATCTTCAATGAGCAGTTTGTGATTGACCGCCTAATCGAAGCCGTCTGCGCCATGGAGTATCCGCACGAGAAGCTTGAAATCCAGGTGCTCGACGACTCGACCGACGAGACAACCGCGGTAGCCTCTGACATTGTCGACCGCTATGCCGCGATGGGCCATCCCATCGTTTATATCCATCGCACCAATCGACACGGATTTAAAGCCGGAGCGCTGGACGCCGGGCTGAAGGTCGCCAAGGGCGAGTACGTTGCCATCTTCGATGCCGACTTTGTGCCGCCGCCGGACTGGCTGATGAAGGTGATTCATCACTTCGCCGAGCCCGAAATCGGCATGGTGCAGACGCGCTGGACGCATCTAAACCGCGACTACAGTATGCTCACGCGGATCGAAGCGATTCTGCTCGATGGCCACTTTGTTTTGGAGCACGGAGCGCGGGCACGTTCCGGCGACTTCTTCAATTTCAACGGGACGGCCGGCATGTGGCGACGCCAGGCCATCTCAGACGGCGGCGGCTGGCAGCACGACACGTTGACCGAGGACACCGACCTCAGCTACCGCTCGCAGATGGCGGGCTGGAAATTCAAGTACTTGCCTGAAGTAGAATGTCCCTCCGAGTTGCCCATCGAGATGACGGCCTTCAAGACGCAGCAGGCGCGCTGGGCCAAGGGGCTCATCCAGACCAGCATTAAAGTGCTGCCCATGATGTTCAAGTCCAATGTGCCGAAGCGCATCAAGGTAGAAGCGGTCTATCATCTCACGGCCAACATGAGCTATCCCTTGATGGTGATTATGACGGCCCTGCTCATGCCGGCCATGATTGTGCGCTTCTACCAGGGCTGGTTCCAGATGTTGCTGATCGACTTTCCGCTCTTCACAGCGTCCTCTTTTTCGATTGCGGTGTTCTACGTGGCCAGCCAGCGGGTGCTTTATCCCAAGACCTGGATGAAAACTTTTCTGTATCTGCCCTTTCTGATGGCTCTGGGCATTGGCCTTACCGTAACTAACACCAAAGCTGTGATGGAAGCACTGCTGGGAATTAAGAGCGCCTTTGTCCGCACGCCGAAATATCGCGTCGCGCAGAAAGGCGAGAAATCGCAGGCGGCCAAATATCGCAAGCGGCTGGTGCTGGCGCCGTGGATCGAGCTGCTCATTGGCTGCTACTTCTTCATAGCAATTCTCTACACTTTCTCGAATCACAACTACTTCACCGCTCCCTTCTTGATTCTCTTTGTCATCGGCTACTGGTACACGGGGCTCATGAGCCTGCTGCAGGGCCGGTTTGAGCGCTGGCGGACGGGTGGAGCGAATACCGACGAGTCCAGCCCCAAGCCGTTCCCCGTCGGCGTGTGATTTCGGCCCAAGATCGTGTTTCCCAGCCACTTTCGCCGAATTCCGCATGAAAATGAGAAACTTGCCCGCTCCATTACAATAGACAGAAGCGCCTGCCGTAACGGGGAGAAGAATCTCCGTGCCGCCAGGCGCATCTACGCATCATGCTTGCCAAAAATCTTACAGAAGCCCTGACCTTTGACGACGTGCTGCTGGTGCCCGCCTACAGCGAGGTTGTGCCTACCGAGGTAAGCACCCAGACGCAGTTGACCCGCGACATCGCGCTGAATACTCCCCTGATCTCTTCGGCCATGGATACCGTGACTGAGTCGAGGATGGCGATCGCCATGGCGCAACTGGGCGGCATCGGCATTGTCCACCGGAATCTCACGATCGCTGACCAGGCCGGTGAAATCGACAAGGTCAAGCGCTCTGAAAGCGGCATGATCGTCGATCCGGTCACCATTGGACCCGATCAGTTGATTTCGGATGCGCTCGAAGTGATGCGGCGCTACAAGATTTCCGGCGTGCCTGTCACGCGCGGCAAGCGCCTCGTCGGCATCCTCACCAATCGCGACTTGCGCTTCGAAACGCGCACAGATATCCCTGTGGGCGACGTGATGACCAAGGACGACCTCATCACCGTGCCCGTGGGAACCACGCTCGAAGAAGCCGAGCTGATTCTGCACAAGCATCGCGTAGAAAAGCTCCTGGTTGTCGACGATCACTACGAACTCAAAGGCCTGATCACGGTCAAGGACATCCAGAAGAAGCTCAAATACCCCAATGCCAGCAAGGATGAAAAGGGACGGCTGCGGGTGGGCGGGGCCATTGGAGCCACCGGCGATTTCCTTGAGCGTGCCGCCGAACTCGTGAATGCCCGCGCCGACGTGCTGGCCATCGACTCGGCCCACGGTCACTCTTCGCGCGTGCTGGATGCTGTGCGCGAAGTGAAGAAGCGCTTCCCTGGAGTTGGATTACTAGCAGGCAACGTCGCGACCTACGAGGGGGCATTGGCCCTCATCGACGCCGGCGCGGATGCAGTCAAGGTCGGCTTCGGTCCAGGGTCGATCTGCACCACGCGCGTCGTGACCGGCGCCGGCATGCCGCAAGTCACTGCCGTAGCCGAAGCCGCTCGCGCGGCCGCGGAACGCGGCATTCCTGTCATCGCCGATGGCGGCATCAAGTATTCCGGAGAGGTGACCAAGGCCATCGCAGCCGGCGCAAGTTCGGTGATGATCGGCTCGTTGTTTGCGGGCGTTGATGAAAGTCCCGGCGAAATCGTTCTCTACCAGGGACGCAGCTTCAAAACCTATCGCGGCATGGGATCGCTGACTGCAATGAGCCTTGGGTCGAGCGAGCGCTACTTCCAGTCCGGCGCGGAACCGGAAAATACCACGACTGGCACAGAAGGCGTGGTGCAACGCGAACGGGGCGGGCAAAACCGCCTGGCCAAGTTCGTTCCCGAAGGTATTGAAGGGCGTGTGCCTTACCGCGGACCACTGGAGTCGATGATCTACCAACTGGTGGGCGGATTGCGCAGCGGCATGGGCTACCTTGGTTGCGGAACGATCGCCGAGCTGCAACAGAAGGCGCAGTTCGTGCGCATCAGCGGCGCTGGGCTCCGCGAGAGTCACGTGCACGACGTGATCATCACCCGGGAAGCTCCTAATTATCACGTCGAGTAGAACACTTCCAGCTCGACGGCCGCAGTGAACACAAGAGAGGAAGATTGGTTTGGAATCATCGCAGGAGCAACGCCGCACCGCCGGCTATTGGGTTAGAACGTGGCTGCCGGTTGTCCTTGCGATTTGCGTGATTGCCGTCGAATCGACCACATATCTTGGCGCCGATCACACATCCGGCCCACTCCGTTGGATTTACGAGCACTTGTTTGGAACGGTTGATGACGATCAGTGGGGTGACATTCACCACATCATTCGCAAGTGCGGACACTTCGTCGGCTATGGCCTGGTGGCTCTCACATGGTTGCGCGCGTGGTGGATGACGCTGCCGCGAGCCGGCTTCTTCAAAGATGCTCTGCTGGCCATGGTGGGCACTTTTCTGGTGGCAGCAAGCGACGAATTCCACCAGTCGTTTCTTCCCAACCGCACATCGTCTCCATGGGATGTGCTGCTGGATTGTTGCGGTGCGATTGTGATGCAGCTCGTGGTGTTTCTTTTTCTGCGGGTCACTTCGCGAAGCTGGCAACGACGTCCGGTCTAGCCTGCCCTGACTTTGCGTCCAATTTCCTAACGTCAGACCAGGATGCGCCGGTAGCGAACTTCCTTGACCGTTACCCCCCATATCGTTTGCGAACGTTCTGTGCCCTCTGCGCTCCAGCCATCCTGCTCGTAAAAGTGGGCAGCACGCTGGTTTCCGGCCAGGACCCACAAGACGGCCTGTCTGATCCCGCTCTTGACCAAATGGTCGCGGGCCGCAGCGATGAGTGCTACCCCGATGCCCCGGCCCCAGAAATCGGGTTCGAGATAGAGCGCCGCGAGTTCGCCCTCTTCGAAAGTGTCGTCATCGCGCGAGGGCATCGTCGTGGCGAACCCTACGATCCGTCCGGCGTCGAGAGCGACCTGTGTGTATGGCAGGAGCGGATCCTTGTGCGAGAAATCATAACGTTCCGCGCGATCAGCGGGGCGCAAGCTGTCGAGATACGCGTCGTCGATGAGACCGCGATAAGCAGCCTGCCACGAGAGCACGTGCACGCGCGCAACAGCAAGCGCGTCTGCGGGCTCAGCGGGGCGGAGCAACATGCTCTAGTATGGCATGGGAATTTCTTGCTTCAGCAGGCCGGACTTGCCCAAAAAAATGAGGGCACATCCTTTTGCGGGATGCGCCCTCGGGGCCCGGCAGTGGTAGGGGCAAGATGGGTGTGGAAGTTGAAACTTAAGCGGCCTCTTCGCCGCCCTTGGTCTCTTCTTCCTTCTTCGATTCCTCAAGCTGCTTCTCGAGTTCGGCGCGCTTCTTGGCCTTCACATCGGCACGCTTCTGGCGCTTTGCCTCAAGTTCCTTCTCCGCGCCCAGCAGTTCGATGAAGGCGGTTTCGCCGCCATCGCCCTTGCGGAAGCCGGTGCGCACGATGCGCAGATAGCCGCCCTGACGGTCGCCGTAGCGAGGCGCCACGGTTTCGAACAGCCGGGTAACAATCTTGTCTGTTTGAAGGAAGCTAAGCGCCTGACGGCGCGAGTGGAGATCGCCCTTTTTGCCCAGGGTGATCATTTTTTCAACGTGCGGCCGGACAGCCTTGGCCTTGGCCACCGTGGTCTCGACCCGGTCTCTTTCGATAACCGAGGTGACCAGGTTGCGCAACAGCGCGCGGCGGTGGCTGGTGTTGCGTCCGAGCTTGAATCCTGCATTGCGATGGCGCATAACAAAAGCTCTCTTTCGAAATCAGCTTCTAGCTCCCAGCCATTAGCTTCCAGCTTTATCGTGGCAGATCCTAAATTTCGGCTCGGCCTCAAACAAGCTAGCAGCTGACAGCTAGAAGCGAGTAGCTGCGTATTAAAAATTCTCAGTCTCGGTGGGCAACTGGAGGTCAACCGAATCCAGCGGCTCATCTTCATCGTCAAAGTGGCTGTAGTTGGCAGCCAGTGCCGTAGCCGGCGGAATGCTCGTCGGACCCGGTACCGCGTTGCCGCTCTCATCGATTTTCATACCCAGCGACAAGCCCATCTGCGCGAGAATTTCCTTGATCTCGTTCAGGCTCTTGCGGCCGAAGTTCTTGGTCTTAAGCATTTCAGCTTCGGTCTTCTGCACCAGCTCGCCAATGGTCTGAATGTTGGCGTTCTTCAGGCAGTTGTAGCTGCGAACCGACAACTCCAGCTCTTCGACAGAACGATTCAGATTGTCGTTGCGCAGCAGCACGCGGCCTTCTTCTGTGCGCGACTCCGCTTCAATCTCTTCTTCGAAGTTAATGAAGATGTTCATGTGGTCCTTCAGCAGCTTGGCTGCCAGGCCCACCGCATCTGCGGGAAGCACTGCGCCATTGGTCCAAACTTCGAGCGTCAACTTGTCGTAGTCGGTGATCTGTCCCAGACGGGCAGCTTCAACCACGTAGTTCACGCGGCGCACAGGCGAGTGCACGGAATCGACCGGAATGAAACCCAGGCCGAGATCGGCGTCGAAGTTCTTGTCGGCCGAAACATAGCCGCGACCGCGCTTGAGGCGCATCTCCATGTCGAGGCGTCCGCCTTCAGAAACAGTGGCGATGTAGACATTCTTGTCAAGGATCTCGACGTCGCCGTCGGCTTCAATCATGCCGCTGGTGACGACGCCCGGTTGATCGGCACGCAGATAAAGCGCCTTGGGGCCGTCTCCATTGAGCTTGAATGGAACCTGCTTGAGGTTCAAGATGATGTCGGTGGCATCTTCAACCACGCCGGCGATCGACTGGAACTCGTGGAGCACTTCCTCGATGCGGATGGCTGTGACTGCGGCGCCCTCGATGGAGCTGAGCAGCGTGCGGCGCAGTGCATTGCCGATGGTCGTACCAAAGCCCCGCTCAAATGGCTGGGCGCTGAACTTGCCGAAAGTCTCGGTAAGCGTCTCGGCATCGACTGCCAGGCGCTTCGGCTTTTGAAATCCTCTCCAAAGCATATGTCTCTCTCGATTCCCGCGCGGCAGGTACGTCGCGATGCATTTTGCGGCGGCCGCGCAAGTTCTCCTTCGGTTGGAATTGCAGCCTTCAACTGTCAGCCCTCAGCTTTCCGCCCGTTCATGAATCCCGCAATCTTCGCGGCCTTCGAGATGAGCTGAAAGCTGACAGCCAAAAGCTGATTGCTGTTACTTCGAGTACAGTTCGACGATGAGCTGCTCATTGATGGGCAGCGCAACGTCCTTACGCTTGGGCAGCGTGAGTACGCGGCCTGAAAGGGTCTCGTAGTTCACTTCGAGCCACACCGGAATCGGGTTGGCGGAAGCAAACTGCGTTGCCTGCTCCACAACGCCGAACTTCTTCGCGTTGTCGCGCAGTGCGATCTCGTCACCGGCATTCACCTGGTACGAGGGAATGTTGACCTTGCGGCCATTCACCTGGATGTGGCCGTGGCGGACGATCTGACGGGATTGGCGGCGCGAAATGGCGAAGCCAAGCCGGTAAACCACGTTGTCCAGACGGCGCTCGAGCTGCTGGATAAGCAGGTCGCCGGTAACACCTTGTGCGCGGTTGGCCTTCTCGTAGTACTCGCGAAACTGGCCTTCCAGCGTGAAGTAGATGCGCTTTGCCTTCTGCTTCTCATGCAGCTGCAAACCGTAGCCGACGATCTTGGCCTTGCGGTCCTTGCCGTGCTGTCCGGGAGGAAAGTTGCGCTTTTCGAGGGGGCAACGGTCTGAAGTGCACTTGGTGCCCTTCAAGAAAAGTTTGGTGCCTTCGCGACGGCAAAGGCGGCAGACTGCTCCGGTATAACGTGCCATTTCTTCTCCTGACTTCGGATGACGGCCGGTTTACGCGCTCAAGCGCTTCGTCCCGGCCCAGTTCATTGTTCAAAGCAACGTTCAGCGATCCTCGAAATGCGTTGATACCCAAAACGGCTGGATCCTGATCCTTGCTTTTCTCTCTCTGCTTACACTCTGCGCCGCTTTGGTGGACGGCAGCCGTTATGCGGAACCGGCGTGACGTCGCGGATGGAGCGCACTTCAATGCCAGCCGCTGCGAGAGCGCGGATGGCGGACTCGCGGCCCGAACCCGGACCGGCGACGCGCACATCCACCGCACGCAAACCGTGATCGCGCGCCATGCTGGCTGCGTTGGACGCTGCCTGCTGCGCCGCGAACGGCGTGCCTTTGCGGGAACCGCGGAATCCCAGGGAGCCCGAGCTCTTCCAGCTGAGGGTGTTGCCCATCTGGTCGGTGATGGTGACGATGGTGTTGTTGAACGAGGCCTGAATGTGCGCAACACCGTAGGGCACATTCTTGCGCTCGCGCTTCTTGAACTTCTTGTTCTTGCCTGCTTTGCCGGTCGCGGCTTTCTGCTCTGGTTTCGCCATTAGGTCTTCGCCGTCGCTTTCTTCTTGCCGGCAACTGTGCCCTTACGGGGTCCCTTGCGGGTGCGGGCGTTGGTGTGGGTGCGCTGTCCGCGGACCGGGAGCGAACGACGGTGCCGGTTCCCGCGATAGCTCTGGATGTCGATGAGGCGCTTGATGTGCATCGAGACATCTTTGCGCAAATCGCCTTCAACATCGCCTTCGTCTTCGATTACCTGACGGATGCGGTTGACTTCTTCCTCGCCGAGGTCCTGAACCTTCTTGAAGGCATCCACATTTGCCTTGGCAAGAATCTTCAGTGCCCGCGGGTCGCCGATCCCGTAGATGTATGTGAGCGCGATCCGAGCCTGCTTGTTGCGGGGCAGATCGACGCCAGCAATACGAGCCATTCTGATTCCTTTTGTGCTGCGGTTGGTGTGCCTCCGGCCCTAGCAGCCGGTTCGCACGAGTTATGCGGATTCTCCGGGGGGTTCATCGCAAGCCTTGACTTCAGCTAACTAGCCCCTTGGCCGAAGCGTGGAGATCTTCGCGTGTGCCAGGCTCGCTTAGCCCTGGCGCTGCTTGTGCTTTGCGTTCTCGCAGATCACGCGAACCACTCCACGGCGGTTGATGACCTTGCACTTCACGCAAATCTTTTTTACTGATGCACGGACTTTCATTGCTTGCTGCCCTTCTCCGCGCACCCAAGGGAAAACGCGGTGATGAAAAAACTCATTTGTAGCGGTACACGATGCGTCCGCGGTTCAGGTCGTAGGGACTCAACTCCACGGCCACGCGATCGCCCGGAAGAATGCGGATAAAGTTTTTGCGCATTCTGCCCGAAACATGAGCCAGAACTTCGTGGTTCGTTTCGAGCTTTACCTTGAACATGGCGTTGGGCAACGTCTCGACCACCGTTGCCATGACCTCAATCGCATCTTCCTTCGACAATCCGTCTCCCGCTGTGCTTCCGCACCCTTATCTCTTGGACCGAACTTTAGTCGGTCAGAATTCTTGCGCCGGTATCGGTAACCGCCACCGTGTGCTCGAAATGAGCACTCATGCTTCCGTCATCGGTCACTGCCGTCCAGCCGTCTTTCAGCACGCGCACATCCGGCCCGCCGACATTGACCATGGGTTCGATGGCAATGACCATGCCGGGACGCAGTTTCATTCCGCGGCCTGCCTCGCCAAAGTTCGGCACCTGCGGCTCTTCATGCATCTGCACGCCAATGCCGTGCCCCACAAAATCCCTTACGACTGAAAACCCTTCTGCCTCGACAACGTTCTGTACCGCAGCTCCGATGTCGCCCAGTGTCGCGCCCGGGCGAACCACCGCGATGCCGGCCTGCAAGGACGCTTCGGTCACGCGCAGCAGCTTCTCCGCTTCCGGTGAAATCTTCTCTCCCACCGGAATGGTGATGGCCGCGTCGCCATAGAATCCGTCGATCACGGCGCCGCAATCCACCGAAACGATATCGCCTTCCCTCAACACCCGCTTCTTGGACGGAATGCCGTGCACGACTTCGCTGTTGACCGATGTGCAGAGCACGCACGGATAACCGTGGTAGCCCTTGAACGCCGGTTTGGCGCCAAGTTCAGCGATGCGCGCCTCGGCGACTTTCTCGAGATCGAGCGTAGTAGCTCCCGGCTTTACGTTCGCGCGAACGAGCTCAAGCACCTCGCGAACCACACGGCCCGCGCGACGCATTTTCTCGATTTCGTCCTGCGACTTGAGCACAACAGCCACGTTCAAATCCCCACTTCTTTTAACAACACTTACGCGCAAAATCCGCCTGCACGCTGCGCTTCGGCTTTGCCTGCGTTGGCAGGGAGCCTAACTGCGCAGCCGCTCGACGGCGGCAACAATACGAGCCGCAATTGCGGCAATGGGCCCATCCCCTGCCACTTCGGCAAACCGGCCAAGCTCGCGATAATGCTCGATCACGGGCGCAGTCTGCGCTGCGTAGGCGCGCATGCGCTCCGCAAAAACTTTTTCCGTATCGTCTGCTCGCTGGACCAGCGCAGCGCCTTCGACATCACAAAAACCGGCCCGCTGGGGTGGGTTTGAGTAGATGTTGTAGATGGTCTGGCAGACAGGGCAATTTCTGCGCCCCGTAATCCGGCGCAATAACTGATTATAGTCCACTTGCAGACTCACAGCAACCACCGGCAACCCTTGTGCCTGCAGTGCAAGGCGCCCATCGAGCCAGCTCGCCTGCGGCAGAGTCCGTGGAAATCCGTCAAGGATATAGCCCCTCACCGTATCCGGCTCCTGCAGCCGTAAAGCCACCATTTCATTGACCATAGAGTCTGGTACGAGCTCTCCGCGCTGCATCACTTCCCGGGCCGCCTTGCCCACGGGAGTTGCCTGCGCCACATTCGCCCGAAGCAGATCCCCGGTCGAGATCTGGGGAATTCCCCAGTGCTTTACGAGTTCCTTGGCCTGGGTTCCCTTGCCCACGCCCGGAGCGCCCAAAAGCAAAATTGGACCGGGTACGACCATCGCTGGCGTACCTCGGTCACTTTCCAAAGAAGTTGCAGACGACGACATTACCAGGTTTTCCTTCCGCGTATGCGACCGGAACGCGGGGAAAAGCCATCATAGTGACGCATGATCAGCTGCGACTCGATCTGGTTGACGGTATCCATGGCAACGCCCACCACAATCAGCAGCGACGTGCCGCCGAAGTAGAAGTTGACGCCCATGCCATGAGTCATCCAGTTCGGCAGGTTCTCGAAGACCCGACCGATCAGCCAAAGCTTGTCGAAACGGATGCCAGAAATCAAAAAGGTCGGCACCAGCGAAATCACAATCAGATACAGCGCGCCAACCAGGGTGATGCGGGTAAGAATGTCGTTAATGAAATCCGATGTGCGCTTGCCCGGACGAATGCCCGGAATAAACGAGCCCGACTTGCGGAAATTGTCCGCAATATCGTCCGGCTTCATCACGATCGACACGTAGAAATACGCGAAGAAGATGATGCCCAGCATGTACAGGAACTCATACCAGGGATAGCCCGGCTGGATTTGCTGCAGCAGCGGCTGAAAGAACCGGTTGTTCTGCACCGACTCCATCTGGCCGAGCATCAACGGCACCGACAGAATCGAGCTGGCAAAAATAACCGGCATGACGCCGCCCGAGTTGACCTTGAGCGGCAGATGGCTGGAAGATCCGCCCATCATGCGGCGGCCAACAATGCGGCGCGCGCTCTGAATGGGAATACGGCGCTCCGACCTTTCCACGAAAACGATGAATGCCACGACTGAGATCATGCCGACCAGCAGGAGCAACACCGCGAAAATCGTAAACGAGCCCCAGGCATTGGTCTGAACCTTCTGGATGAGGTCGCCCACGCCGCGCGGCAGCCCGGCGACGATGCCGGTAAAGATCAGCAGGCTCATCCCGTTGCCAATGCCGCGATCGGTAATCTGCTCACCGAGCCACATGATGAATGCCGTGCCTGCGGTCAGGGTGATGATGGTCATCACAATGAACCCGGGACCCGGATTGATGACCAGCCCCGGCGATCGAGTAAGAATGGCCGCGATGCCGATGGACTGCAACGCGCCCAGAACCACCGTCATGTATCGGGTCCACTGCGTGATCTTGCGCCGGCCCAGTTCGCCTTCCTTTTGGATGCGCGCCAGGGGCTCATACACCACCGTGAGCAACTGGAAGATGATCGACGCGGTGATGTACGGCATGATGCCCAGGGCAAAGATCGTCATGCGGCGCAACGTTCCGCCGGTGAACAAATCCATCAGGCCAAGAGCGGTCCCGCTCTGCCCTCCAAAGAGCAGTTCGAGCTGACGCGTGTTCACGCCGGGGGTAGGAATCCACGCGCCCAGGCGGTAAACGGCCAGAATGCCAAGGGTGAACAGCACCCGCTTACGCAGATCAGGGATCCGGAAGATGTTGAGAAACTTGTCAATCATTTGCTGCATTTGTCGGTATCCGCTTCAGGCGTTGCCGCCGCACTAAAACCCGGTGAAAACCATTGTAGGCGGGAACGGCCGCGTTCGGTATCCGGGAATCCCTGCTTCGAAGTGTGTCTGCCCGGACCCGATCTGCGCCGTGTCGCCCGACACAGCGAGTTACGCTGCTGCCGGCGCGCCCGCGACGACCGCTTTGCCGCCGGCCTTTTCGATCTTTTCTGCCGCCGACTTGGAAAACTTGTGGGCATGGATCGTGATGGCCTTGGCCAGCTCTCCCGAGCCAAGAATCTTGATCAAAGCCTTCTTGCTTGAGGCCAGACCCAGCTTCTTATAGTCTTCGAGACCGATTTCCTTCACTTCCAGCTCGGCAATGCGCTCGAGATTCACGACCGTGTACTCGGTGCGGAAGATATTGGTAAAGCCGCGCTTGGGCAAGCGGCGGTGCAGCGGCATCTGGCCGCCTTCAAAACCGCGCATCATGTGAGAGCCCGAGCGCGAACGCTGGCCCTTGTGGCCGCGGGTCGAAGTTTTGCCCATGCCGGAACCCATACCGCGTCCGACACGCTTGCGCCCGGTGTTTGCCTTCTTGGGGGCGCGCAGATTGGAAAGATTCTTTGCCATGATTTCCTCGCTAATAACGCCGGCCGTGTTGGGCACTGCCGACTCGCGTTCAAATGCAGCTTTCAGCTTGCTAACGGCTGAGAGCTAGTTCTCGAGAATCCGAACCAGGTGTGGAATGGTCTTGACCATGCCACGAACGGATTCGTTGTCCACGCGCTCAACGATCTGGTTGAGACGGGTAAAGCCGAGTCCTTTGACGACCAGCTTGTGCTTGGTCGGCGTGTTGTTCTTGGACCGGTAATACTGAATGCGGATCTTCTTGGTCTCGGCCATGCTTTAAAGCTCCTCTATCTGCTTGCCGCGCATGGTCGCCACATCGGCCTTGTCGCGCAGCTGAATCAGCGCGTCAAAGGTGGCCTTGATGACGTTGTGCGGGTTCGCTGTTCCCAGGCTCTTGGTGAGCACGTTCTGCACACCGGCCGAGGTCATGACCGCGCGCACAGCCCCACCGGCAATCACGCCCGTGCCTTCCGGCGCCGGCTTCAGCAGAACCTGGCCCGAGCCAAAGCGGCCCAGCACCTGGTGCGGAATCGTGGTCTCGGTCAGGTTGATGCGGACCAGGTTCTTTTTGGCCGATTCAATGCCCTTGCGAATGGCCTGAGGCACTTCCTTGGCCTTGCCCGACCCATAGCCAACCACGCCCGAAGCGGCGTCGCCCACCACCACCAGCGCGGCAAACGACATGTTCTTGCCGCCCTTGACCACCTTGGTCACGCGATTGATGGAAACCACCTGATCCTTCAGGTTGTACTGGTTGGCATCGAGTTTCTTTTTCAAAATTGTCATTGCTCTCTCGTCTGTCCGCTCCGCGGACCCTTCTATGCCTTGTTCGCCGGCCGAATCATTTCGACCAAAACCAAAAACGCACCGGAGGTGCCTTAGAATTCCAGACCCGCCTCGCGGGCTGCATCGGCCACTGCCTTGATGCGGCCGTGATAGAGGAAGCCGCCGCGGTCAAAGACTACGCTTTTGATGCCCTTTTCCTTCGCAGCCTCGGCAATCGCCTTGCCGATTTCTTTCGCCGCCGCCACGTTGCCGCCGGTCTTCACCTTTTGCGCCAGAGTGGAAGCAGAGACTAGGGTCTCGCCCTTCTGGTCGTCGATGATCTGCACATAGATGTGGTTGAGCGAGCGGTAGACGTTCAGCCGCGGCCGCTCCGACGTACCCGACAGCTTTTGGCGGATGCGCGCGTGGATGCGTTGCCGAATTGCGTTTCTCTTGGTCTGCGTAATCATGTTCGTCTCTTCCTATCAGCGGAGCCGCCCGGCGGCCCCGTTCGGTTTGAAATTCAGCTCTCAACTGCTGGCCTTCAGCCCTGAGGTTCTTTCTTCAGCTCGGCAGGCTCTGCTGAAAGCTGATGGCTGTCCTTACTTGGCGCCCGTCTTGCCGGCCTTCTTCTTCAGCTTCTCGTCCGAGTAGCGCACACCCTTGTTCTTGTAGGGATCGGGCTTGCGCAGCGAACGCATATCGGCGGCAACCTGGCCCACCTTCTGCCGGTCAATGCCGCTGACCGTCAGGTGCGTCTGCTTGGGATCGATCGCCACTTCAACGCCTGTAGGCAGCGGAAACTCAATCGGGTGCGAGTAGCCAAGCGTGAACACCACCGTGCCCTTGCCCTTCAACTCAGCGCGGTAACCGATGCCGACGATGTCCAGTTCCTTCGTCCAGCCCTTGGTCACACCCTGCACCGCGTTGAACACCAACGCGCGGGTGAGGCCATGCACCGCGGCGTACTTGTCGCCTTCGCGGTCGATGTGCAGCGTTCCGTCCTTGGTTTCGAGTTTGACGCCCTCGGCAATCAGAGCGGAAACCTTGCCCTTCGGCCCTTCGACCAGAACGGTGTTGCCCTCGATCTTGTACTTCACTCCCGTCGGGAGCGGAATCGGTTTCTTTCCAATACGCGACATCGAATCAATCCTCAAGTTGGCTTGCGAGTCCCGAAAACGCTGGTGCGTTCTCGTTCCACTGCAGCCGGTCGAGCTTCTCAGCCCGCAAACTAGTCCAAAGCGCCAAAGGCAATTGCCTGGACGGCCATTCCTACCAGACTTCGCAGAGCAACTCGCCGCCCACACCTTCGCGGCGCGCCTGGCGGCCCGTCATAACACCCTTCGGGGTGGTCATGATGGAGATACCGAGGCCTCCCTGCACGCGCTTGATCTCGTCACGGCCGATGTAGACACGGCAGCCCGGACGCGAAATGCGCGCCAGGTCGCGGATGGCTGCTTCGCTTCCGCCGTACTTCAGGTACACGCGGAGGATCAGCTTGCCTTCCTCTTCCTGGGTCTTGTAGTTCGAGATATAGCCCTCTTCCTTGAGAATGCGGGCAATCTCGGTCTTCAGCTTCGAAGCCGGCACATCCAGCTTCTGATGACGCGCCCGGATCGCATTCCGGATCCGCGCCAGAAAATCTGCTACTGGGTCGGTCAGACTCATTCCTTCTCCTTCATCCCCCGTTCGCCTGCCGCTTGTCTGGCAGGAACCTGCGGGAATGTTTAAACCAGCTCTTGGCTTCGAGCTTTCAGCTTTCAGCTCATCTCGCTTTCGCATGCGCGACGTCCGCGCACGAAAAGCTGAGAGCTGACGGCTGAGAGCTCAAAGCTGCTTTACTACCAGCTCGATTTCACGACGCCGGGGATTTCGCCCTTCAGCGCCAGGCCACGGAAGCACAGACGGCACACGCCAAACTTCCTCAGGTATCCCCGCGGACGCCCGCAGAGCTTGCACCGGTTGTGCTTACGGGAGCTGAACTTCGGCTTCCGCGCGTCTTTCACTCGTTTTGCAGTGGTTGCCATAAATCCTCAAATTCCTCTTACGCGCCCTGGCGGAACGGCATGCCGAAGGCCTTGAGCAGCGCGCGCGCCGAGTTGTCGTCCTTCGCCGTGGTCACAATCGTGATGTTCATGCCCTTCAGCTTTTCCACCTTGGAGTAATCAGTCTCCGGGAAGATCAGCTGATCGCGCAGGCCGAGCGTGTAGTTCCCGCGGCCGTCAAAACTCTTGGTCGATACGCCGCGAAAATCGCGCACGCGGGGCAGAGCTGTCGAGATCAGGCGATCGAGAAACTCATAGGCTTTTTCGTTGCGCAACGTCACCATCGCGCCAATCGACATGCCGGCGCGCACCTTGAAGGCCGCAATCGACTTCTTTGCCTTGGTCATCACCGGCCTCTGGCCGGCAACCTGGGTCAGGTCGTTGACCAGCGGATCGAGCAGCTTGGTATTCTGCGTCGCTTCGCCCAGTCCCATGTTGATGACAATCTTCTCCAGCTTGGGCACCGCCATCGAGTTCTCGATGGAGAGTTCCTTCTTCAGCGCCTGCTTGATCTCTTTGTTGTACTTCTCTTTCAATCGTGCTGCCATGATGCTTTGCTCTCTTTCTTCCGGTCTCGGATTGGTCTCTTTTCAGAAACCGTCTACCGTTGCGGAAGGGTGCTGGCCGCACGGGCAAAACTTCGTCCGTGCCTGCCTGGATTCCTTACTTCTTCGTGGGCAACTCGGTTCCGCACTTCTTGCAGATCCGCGTCCTGCTTGTGCCCTCAATCTTGTAGCCCACGCGTGCGTTGCCGCAGGTGGGGCAGATCAGCGCCACATTCGAAATGTTGATGGGCGACTCGTGCTCGGCAATGCCGCCCTTGGTGCGCTGGCCCTGTTTCGACGAAACCGTCTTCTTGACCACCCGCACATGCTCGACAAGGACCGTTCCCTTGTCGGGGAAAGCGCGCAGCACGCGTCCCGTCTTGCCCCGGTCGGCGCCCGCAAGCACCTTGACCGTATCGTTGCGATGAATACTCAAACTCGGCATCTCTTCTCCCAAAACAACTGCCGGCTTCGCGCCGCCAGCCTCCAGAACTTTCTCATCTACCGCCCGACCATCGCTTCTGCACGAAATTGCTGAAAGCTGACGGCTGAAAGCTGCTCTTATACGACTTCCGGAGCCAGCGAAACAATCTTCAAAAACTTCTTCTCGCGCAGTTCACGCGCCACGGGTCCAAAAACGCGCGTGCCCACCGGCTCATGCGCATCGTCGATCACCACGGCCGCATTCTCGTCAAAGCGGATATAGGTTCCGTCCCGCCGGCGATACTCCTTGCGCGTGCGGACGATGACCGCCTTCACAACCTTGCCCTTCTTCACAGTGCCGTCGGGCGAGGCTTCCTTCACCGCGGCGGTGATCACATCGCCGAGGCCGGCCTTCTTGCCCAGTCCGCCGCCCAGCGGCAGGATCATCTGCAGCTTGCGCGCGCCGGAGTTATCGGCCACCGCGAGCATGGTTCTCATTTGTACTGCCATGGTTCTTCTCCTAACTCGCTTTGACTCGTCGTACTACTTGGCCGCTTCTTCAACTGTTCGAGCGTCGCCGTATCTTCCACCAGGCTCAGGTTCGAACGCCGCACAATTTCTTCCAGGGACCAGCGCTTCAGTTTGCTCAGCGGCCGCGTCTCACGGATGCGCACCACGTCGCCAACGCGCGCCGAATTCTGCTCATCGTGCGCATAGAACTTTTTGGAGCTCTTCACAATGCGCTTGTACTTGCGATGAGCCTTGCGCATTTCGACCTCGACCACGATGGTTTTCTGCATCTTGGTCGAAACCACGTTGCCCACCTTCTCATTGCGCCGCGATGCCGCCGGCGCCTGTGCCTTCTCTGTAGCCGCCGTCATTTACGGGCTCCCTTCTTTGCCTTGGCTTTCGCCTCGACCGGCGCCGCTTCCTGCTTGGCGCCATTGATCCCCATCTCGCGCTCGCGCGCCACAGTCTTGATCTGAGCGATCTCCTTGCGCAGCTGGCGGAGCTTCTTCACGCCGTCGTTCTGCCCCAGAGATACCTGAAAGCGCAGCCGAAACAATTGCTCGGCCGCCGTCTTCTCCTGGTGATCCAGTTCGGCATCGCTCAAATTACGTATCTTCTCGAGTTCCATCTCTTTGCTCCTGGCTTTCAGCCATCCACTTTCAGCTTCGTTTGCCCTCAGCTGCTCGTTCAGAGCGCGATGAGCGGAAAACTGAGAGCTGACGGCTGCCTTTTACTTGGCCGCAGCCACTGCCTTTTCAACCCCGGGCCGCTGCACAAACTTGGTCTTCAGCGGCAGCTTGTTTGACGCCAGGCGCATGGCCTCGGCGGCGATCTCGGGCGTCACACCCTCCATCTCGAAGAGGATCTTGCCCGGCCGCACCACGGCAACCCAGTGATCCAGCGCTCCCTTGCCCGATCCCATTCGAACTTCGGCCGGCTTCTTGGTAATCGGCTTGTCCGGGAACAGGCGCAGCCAGATCTTGCCGCCGCGCTTGATAAAGCGGGTCATGGCGATACGGCTTGCTTCAATCTGCCGATCGGTAATATAGCCGCATTCCATCACCTTCAAACCGTACTCGCCGAAAGCCAGCGAAGAACCACGCCAGGCCTTGCCACGGCGTTTGCCCTTCTGCTGCTTGCGAAACTTCACCTTCTTTGGCATCAACATAACGAAAAACCTCAAAAGCAAGTTGCTAGCTGCTAGCTTCCAGCCCCTAGCTTCAAAACCGTTCCACTGCAGCCCGGCTCGCAACGAACTTGAGTCGCTGAGAGCCGAAGGTTGCTCTTAAAATACCGACGTGCCGACTGCGGGGGTCTGGCGGCGCTTCTGCTCATAAATGTCGCCGCGATAGATCCATGTCTTGACGCCGATGACGCCGTAGGTGGTCTGCGCCTCGGCAAATCCGTAGTCAATATCCGCGCGCAGCGTGTGCAGCGGCAAACGGCCCTGGAGGTACCACTCGGAACGGGCGATTTCGTTGCCGTTCAAGCGGCCCGACACGCGAACCTTGATGCCCTTGCAACCAAAGCGCAGTGCCGAATCCACGCTCTTGCGCATGGCACGGCGGAAACTGACGCGCTTCTCCAGCTGAAGAGCGATGTTCTCGGCAACCAGCTGTGCATCTAGCTCCGGCTTGTTCACCTCGATAATGTCGATGAACACGTCGCGGTTGGTGCGCTTGCCCAGCTCGGTCTTGAGCTTCTCGATCTCCGCGCCCTTGCGGCCAATAACAATGCCCGGACGCGCAGTGCGGATAAGAAAGCGCAGCTTGTTGCCGGGACGCTCGATCTCGACCGAGCTCACGCCGGCAGCCTTCAGCTTGTCGCGCAGCTCTTTCTTGAGCTTCACGTCCTCGACCAGGAGCTTGTCATAGTCGCGCTCTGAGAACCAGCGCGAACGCCACGGCTTGTTCACTCCCAGCCGAAATCCGTAAGGATGGACTTTCTGTCCCATACTTTTACCTCAATCCCTCTTAAGCCTTCTTGCTGGCTTTCTTCTTCGGTGCTGCCGCCGGCTTTTTGGCCGTCTTCGCAGCGGTCTTTGCCGCGGGCTTGGCCTTCTTTGCCGGCTTCACTTCTGCCGCCGGTTCATCCGCCTTGGTCACCAGCGATGAGCCATTGCCGCGCTCCGCCACGGAGACCACGATGTGCGCGAGCCTGCGCTGGTAGCGATAGGCACGGCCCATCGGCGCCGGGCGGATGCGCTTCATGCGCGGTCCGTCGTTAGCCAGAGCCAGCTTGACGTAGAGATTGTCCACGTCCAGATCCGTTCCCTTTTCGCCGGCCACATACTTCGCGTTGTCCACCGCGGAGGTCAACAGCTTGTGAATCACAGGCGCAATCCGCTTCTTGGTAAAGGCCGCGGTCTCCAGCGCTTCCTGCACGCCCCGGCCCTTGATCAGATCGAGCACCAGCCGCGCCTTCTGCGGCGATACACGCTGAAACCTGGCTTCGGCCCGGTATTCTTTTGTCTCGACTGCCATTGGTCTCTTCCTTAAAAACTCAACTCTTAGCTTTCAGCCTTCAACTTTCAGCCTTTATCTCTCCATTCCGGCTTCGCGTTCACCTTGAAGCGGAGAGCTGAGGGCTAAAAGCTGTCCTTCTTAACGCCCTGCCGGCTTTGCCGTGGTTTCCGCTGCCTTGGAGCCGCCCGTATGTCCCTTGAACGTCCGCGTCGGCGCGAATTCACCCAGCTTGTGGCCCACCATGTTTTCCGTTACGTACACCGGAACAAACTTCCTTCCGTTGTGCACCGCGATGGTGTGCCCAACGAACTCAGGGAAGATCGTCGAACGGCGCGACCAGGTCTTCACTACCTTCTTGTCGTTGGCCTTGTTGAGCACCTCGATCTTTACGGTCAGGTGCGCATCCACAAACGGGCCCTTCTTTGTCGAACGTGCCATAAAAACTCAGCTCCTCTACTTCGCCCTGCGGTTCACGATGAACGTGTCGGTCCGCTTGTTGTTGCGCGTCTTGTAGCCGCGCGTTGGCTGGCCCCACGGCGTCACTGGGTGACGGCCGCCGGATGTCTTGCCTTCGCCGCCACCGTGCGGGTGATCGACAGGGTTCATGGTCACGCCGCGATTGGTCGGGCGAATACCCTTCCAGCGATTGCGGCCCGCCTTGCCGATTGCCACGTTCTCATGATCGGTATTGCCCACCTGGCCCACCGTCGCCAGGCACTCCACCAGCACCTTGCGGGTTTCGCCCGAAGGCAGCTTGAGCAGCGCATAGTCGCCTTCTTTGGCTACCAGCTGCGCCTGCGCACCGGCCGAACGCGCCATCTGCGCGCCCTTGCCCGGCCGCAGCTCAATCGCATGCACCGTGGTGCCGGCAGGAATATTCTTCAGCGGCAACGCATTGCCGATCAGAATGTCGGCATCGGGACCAGAAGTCACTGTCGCGCCCACTTTGAGACCAACGGGCTGCAGGATATAGCGCTTCTCGCCGTCGGCGTAGTGCACCAGCGCAATGCGAGCCGAGCGGTTGGGATCGTATTCGATGGTGGCCACCTTGCCCGGCACACCATACTTGTCGCGCTTGAAATCAATGAGACGGATCTTCTGCTTGTGCCCGCCGCCATGGTGGCGGATTGTCAGGTCTCCCGAGTTGCGACGTCCGCCAGTGCGCTTGCGCGTGGTCAGCAGCGGCTTATGCGGCTTGTTCGTCGTCAGGTCGTCGTTCACCAGCGAAGTCTGGAACCGCAGCGTCGGTGTAATCGGTCTGTATGTCTTGATCGCCATCGTCTTTGTCCTGAAGAGTCAGTGCCCAATCCTGCAGCGCCACTCTCCCCGTTTCTCCGAAGCCTCTTTGTTTCGCCGGCTCCGATATTCCTTCTCAGCAACTGTGAGCTTTACCGTTCCCTGTTTACTGACTTCTGCCTTACAGGTTGCTCACGTACTCCGGCATCTTCTCGCCGGTCTTCAGCCGGACGTATGCCTTCTTCCAGTCAGGGCGGAATCCCGCAAACTTGCCGCGGCGGCGTTCCTTGCCCAATACATTGGCCGTGCGAACCGCAGCGACCTTCACCTTGAAGAGCGCTTCGACGGCTTGCTTGACTTCAGTCTTCGAAGCATCCGGCGCCACGTCGAACACCAGGGTGCCCTCGGTCTCCTTCACGCCCAGGCCCTTTTCGGTAATCAGAGGGCGGCGAATCACAGTGTGGAGTGTCGGCATTACGCAGCCTCCTTCTCAGCAGCCTTGCGCTTGGATACGGACTTCACGAGAGTCTCAGAGAGATGCTCGATGGCAGCCTTGGAGAAAATCGCGCGCTCATAGCGGAGCAGATCATAGGGATGCACTTCATTGTTGAGCACAAGTTCCACGCCCTTGAGGTTGCGCGCGCCCAGCACCAGAGCCTGCGAAAGCGTCTTGCCGTTCTCAACGATCAGAACCGTCCGCTTCGCTTCCAGCTTGTTCAACGCGTCGCGATAGAGCTTGGTCTTGGCGTCCTTGATCTCGAGCGAGTCGACCACCGTGAGCTTGCCGTCGGCCAGCTTGGAAGCCAGAGCCGAACGCAGCGCTCCCAGAAGCTTCTTGCGCGGGAACGCGTAATCGTAGCTGCGCGGCTGAGGTCCGTGGACCGTGCCGCCATGGCGCCACAGAGGCGAACGCACCGAGCCAACACGCGCACGGCCTGTGCCCTTCTGCTTCCAAAGCTTCTTGCCGGAACCGGCGACCAGCTTGCGGTTTTTGGTGGCGTGCGTGCCCTGGCGCAGCGAAGCGCGGTAGTGCTTCACCGCTTCCCACAGCAGAGCCTCGTTCACTTGGCCAAATACCGCATCGGCCAGCTCAACCGAGCCCACCTTCTCGCCTTTCAGATTGACTACATCAACGTTTGCCATCTTCTTCTTCTTCTGCCGGGTAGCTTCGCCCGACCCTGAATCTCATGCGCCACAAGGCGCTTGTGCCTGGACGGCCAGTCCTACTTGCGCTTCGCTGTCGCCTTCTTCGAAGCCTTCAACGGATCGACCGTGGTTGAGCCGGCAAATCCGCGCCGCTCACGCGGCGGAGCCTTGGCCTTCGAGATGAGCACATAGCCATCGCGGGGGCCCGGAACTGCGCCTTCCACCATCAACAGGTTCTCGTCCAGATCGATGCCGCGGATCCGAAGATTGCGCACCGTCACCTGGTCCACGCCGTAGTGGCCGGGCATACGCTGCCCCGGAAACACGCGCGACGGAAAGCTGGATGCGCCGATCGAACCCTGCACCTGGAACATGTGGCCGTGCGACTTGGGACCACCACCAAACTTATGCCGGCGCACAACGCCCGCAAAGCCGCGGCCCTTCGAAGTGCCGATCACATCCACAAACTTGGCATCGGCAAAAATGTCGACCAGCACGCGATCGCCAGCCTTGGTCTCTGCTTCGCCTTCGGGGTTCGCTTCGACATTGACTTCCTTAATCACCTTTACCGGCGGCGCTTCGGTCTTGGCGAAGTGGCCGCTCTGCGGCTTGGTGATCCGCGAAGCCTTCACAAACTCAACCAACCCGATCTGTGCCGCGTCGTAGCCATCCCGCGAAGCCGTCTTCAACTGCGTGATCACACAAGGACCGGCCTGCAACACCGTAATCGGGTGCACATCGCCCTTCTCGTCAAACACCTGCGTCATGCCGATCTTTTTTCCCAAAATCCCTGTAACTGCCATGTCTTCCTCACCTCATCATGCGAGTCCGAAGATCTCGCACTGCCGGAGCCCTGCGCGGGCCGCGAATGTTCTTGTTTGTCCTGCTGCCAGCCTTCTGCGCCGCTGCTGCACGCAGTGCCTACTTTTCGAAAGCCTTGATCTCGACATCGACGCCGGCAGGAAGGTCGAGCTTCATCAGCGCGTCCACCGTCTGCTGCGTCGGCTCGAGGATATCGATCAGCCGCTTGTGTGTGCGGATCTCGAAGGCCTCGCGCGATTTCTTGTCCACGTGCGGCGAACGCAGCACGCAGTACTTGTTCTTGATCGTCGGCAAGGGAATAGGACCGGCCACCGTTGCTCCGGTGCGCTTGGCCGTTTCCACAATTTCGCCGGTCGAGGTATCCAGCACGCGATAGTCGTATGCCTTCAAACGAATTCGAATCCTCTGTCCTACCATGACTCTTCTATCTTCCCCGTGAGCCGCCTCCCGGCCTGCCCACGCACCTGATTTGTTCGGGATCAGCAATCAGTGCCGCGTTGCTCAGGTCGCGTTCTT
>Ga0210385_10000377_pt1 | contig 34208 bp, 34 predicted proteins | sample IncBWH26OmetaG_FD_160107 | JGI IMG/M metagenome (GOLD analysis project Ga0210385, IMG submission 160107) | Forest soil microbial communities from Barre Woods Harvard Forest LTER site, Petersham, Massachusetts, United States - Inc-BW-H-26-O ...
GCTTCAGCGATCTAGCCAAGGAACCAAAACAACCCAAGGCCAAGGCCGTCGTCCAGGAGCAACGCGACAAGATGACGCCGGAAGCGCCGGAATCCGGTGAAGTGGCCGATCGCCAGACGCAATCGGCTCCACTCGGACTGGGCGGCGACACGGCCAGCAAGAAGAAGAAAAAACAGACAGCCACGACCGGCGAGAAAACCCGTTTGAGCGATCAGAAGAAGCCCGCGGAAACCGGGCCCGCACCTGAGCCAACGACACCCGCGCCGGTGCAGGGCGCGCCTGCTCCGGAGGCTCCCGCGCCAGACCAGCCTTCTACCCCCCAGGCGGCTCCTTCGACTCCGCAGCAATAGATCGACAAGATGTTCCACATGAGTCGGCCCGAGGCAGATCGCCCGGGTCGATTCTGTTTTGAGGCGTGGGACAAACCGGGATCGAAGCCTGCAGGGACGGTTGCCATGTTGGGCTTGTGCTTTTCGACCAACGGGAACATTCATTGAAATTGGAAGTCAACTGGCCGGACCTCACGGTGCCCACAGACGCGATGTATTGCGCCGTGGAGTAGAGGATGGCCGGCGAAAATCGACCCTGCGGCGACGGCCGATGCTCGACGCCGCTTCGTCCGATGCACTAAGCTTGCCCGCAGGATGAAGGACATTTACATAGCCGACCTTGCAAGCTTCGAAGAAGGACGAACGTTCGACGCCTTCTTTCTTCTGTTGACGAAACAGACCCGAAGCACGAAGACCAACAAGCCCTATCTGAATGTTGTCTTCGGCGACAAAACCGGCCAGATTGAAGGGCGGGTGTGGGATCCCAACGATGCGCGCATTGCCAAGGATGTCGAGCGCGGCGACATCGTAAAGGCTCGTGGCTGCGTCTCGCGGTTCGACGAGCGGCTGCAATTGAAAGTTGAACAGTTACGCAAGGCTGTTCCCGGGGAAGCCAACAAGGCCGATTTGTTGCCAGCGACCACGTACGATGTGGACGCGCTTTGGACCGAATTGATGGGGTTCATCGAGAGTTTTACTGAACCTGACCTGAAACGGCTTCTGACCACGCTGCTTTCCGACCCGGCAATCGCGCAGGCGTACAAGGAAGCGCCGGCCGCGCGGCAGCTCCATCACGCGTGGCTGGGGGGATTGCTGGAACACGTGGTGAGCCTGCTGCGCCTGGCGGAGCGTGTGACGCCCAATTATCCGATCCTGCATCGCGATTTGCTGTTGACCGGCGTCATCCTGCACGATATCGGCAAAGTGCGCGAACTGGCCTGGGAAATAGGCTTTGAGTACACCATTGAAGGAACCCTCTTAGGGCATATTCATATGGGCGCCGAACTGGTGGAGCGCACAATGGACGGTTTGCCGGACTTTCCGTCGCGCCTGCGCACGCTGGTTGTGCACATGATTCTTTCGCACCACGGCAAGCTTGAGTTCGGCTCGCCCAAACTGCCCATGATTCCCGAGGCGCTGGTGCTGAACTTCGTGGACGATCTCGACGCCAAGATGCAGGCCATGGCCAGCGAGTTTGAGAAATGCGCCCGCGAGGGGAAAAGTGCGGACGATTTAACCGGGCGCGTGTGGGCGCTGGATCAGCGGCAGCTGCTGAATACCCGGGGGTGGCTGGAGGGCGGTGAGTGAAAAATCTCGCCGATTCACGGTGCAGGCAGGAGATTGTTGGACGCATCGGCAGGATGCGGCCGGATGCAGAACGACGCTGGGGCAAGATGACTGCGCCGCAAATGATCTGCCATTTGAATGATGCCTTCCTCGGTGTTATGGGCGAAAGGCCGGTCGCGATCCTTGAGAAGTATCGCGCACGAAAGACAATCAAATGGTTGGCTCTCTACTTTCCGCGACCGTGGCCGACCGGCGTTCCAACGCGGCCCGAGGTCGACCAGGAACACAGCGGCACGAAACCAACGGAGTTTGCAGCCGATGTTCGTTTACTCACTGAGCTGGTGGAACGCTTTTCGAAGAAGCCCAGGGACTTCGCATTCTGTCCGCATCCCATCTTTCTTGAGATGACGGAGCGCCAGTGGATGCGCTGGGGATACTTGCACGTTGATCATCACCTGCGGCAATTCGGCGCTTAGGAAGCGGTCAAGCCAGGAACCAATTCCATTGCTCGGCAGTGAGTGGAACGACGGACAGGCGCCCAATGAGCAGCAAGGGAGATTTGGCAAAAAGCTTCTCTGCTTTGATGGCGGCCAGAGGCTTGGGCGTCTTGAGTCGCTTGCCTGCTTTTACTCGGACCACCGGCACTTTGGGATCTGCGGCGTTGACACTGACGACGGAGCCGGTGCCGACGGCGGCCCGTTCATCGCCGGTGTGATAGAAGATCCACTTGGTTCCGGCCTTCATTTCGCGCAAGTGTTTCACGGCCGCAGGGGCGGTTACGCCGTCCCAAACGGTTTCTTTGTCGCGGAGAAAGTGGTCAAAGCTGTAGACATCCGGCTCGGTTTTGAAGAGGAAGTAGGCCATGACGATCATCCTAAGCGACAAGGCTGGGGCATGAAACACCGGCAAGTTTCCGGGTGCCTTATAAAAGGTCAACCTACGCCGTTGACTTTGAGATTGGAGAACTTCTGCGTCGCGGGGTCATACAGCGCCTGCCAGAAGCACTTTCCGCCGTCGAGCACAAAGACCAGGCGCTTGCGCCAGGCGTTTGGGTCGCCTGACTCTCGTTCGCAGAAAGCATCGACGAAGATCAACTTTTTTCCGTCCTGGGCGATTGCGAGATATTGCCGGAAATACTGATGGGGATCGTCGATTGGTTGCCCTGGATTGGATTGCTGCCCGCTCAGCGTGGTGAGTTGGGAAAGATTTGCCTCGAGGCCATTGATTTCGCCGACGGTCGGCTCCCAGTTTTCGACCGGCCCCGCGAGGCTGGGCCGATAATCCTTTTCGTAAATCTCTATTTCCGTTGCAGGCAGCAGGGCAAAATCGGGCTTGGCCTTCGGAAGAAGATTCTTCTGCGAGTTTGCCGCAGGGAGTGGCGTAACTCGCAGGCGTCGCACCCCGAGCACAACGGCGATCGAGCAGAGGATTACCAGCAACGCGAGCCTGACTTGGACCATTCGCATTTTCAGATCACCAGAATTCGATCCATGCTGCATTATCACGCAAATGGGTGTCCCCTCCCATGCGCCTCGTCCCGTTACAATCAAGAAGATATGATCCGTTTTTCGACCGCCGGTGAGTCTCACGGCGAGGCACTGATCGCGCTCGTCTCTGGATTGCCTGCCGGTCTCCCCGTCGATCTCGACTTTGTGAACCGCGAGCTATGGCGGCGCCAGCAGGGCTACGGGCGTGGCGGCCGCATGAAGATTGAGACCGATAAGGTCCATGTGCTGAGCGGCGTACGTCACGGCAAGACGATTGGCTCGCCCATCGCCATCGAAATCGTCAACCGTGACTGGAAGAACTGGGAAGAAAAGCTGCCTGTGGAAGCTGGCGACCCAGGAAAGCACCAGGCGGTGGCATCTCCGCGTCCCGGCCATGCGGATCTTGCCGGCGCACTCAAGTACAACTTCCCCGATGCACGTTATGTGTTGGAGAGGGCTTCCGCGCGCGAGTCGACTTCGCGCGTGGCTGCGGGTGCATTCGGAAAACTCCTATTGCGCTATCTTGGCATTGAGGTTGCGAGCCATGTCATCCGTGTGGGCCGGGTGGAGCTGGAGCGCGCAGCGACGTGGGACGAGATTGTTGCCGTTGCGGCAAAGGACGAAGTGCTGCTGAGTTGCGTCGACCCTGAGACCGAAGCGCGCATGAAAGGCGAAGTCGAGCATGCGTCGCGCACAGGCGATACGGTGGGCGGCGTCTTTGAAGTGGTGGTCCACAACGTTCCGGCAGGCTTGGGCACTTACGCCAACTGGGATGAGCGGCTGGATGGTTTGCTGGCCTGGAGCGTGATGAGTCTGCAGGCGGTGAAGGCGGTCGAGATCGGGCGCGGTGTGGTGGCGGCGGAGTCCTTTGGTTCTGCGGTGCACGACGCGATTCACTACGCCGACAACGAGACGGGCAAGCCAACACGCTTTACGCGCGACCACAACAATGCCGGGGGCATTGAGGGCGGCATCTCCAACGGGGAAGATCTGGTGGTGCGCGGTTATCTGAAGCCGATTTCGACGTTGCGCAGGCCGCTCGAGTCGGTTCGCTTTGACACGCGCGAGACGACAAGCGCAAGTTATGAGCGCAGCGACATTTGTGTAGTGCCGGCGGCAGGCGTGGCGGCGGAATCGATGGTGGCGCTCACCGTGGCAGGGCTGGCACAGCAGAAGTTTGGCGGAGACTCAGCCGCGGAGATGAAGCGGAACTTTCTCGGATACATCGAACAAATACGGAGCTATTGAAGACAGGGCAATGATTCTGAAGATCGTGAAATATCCAGAGCCGGTGCTGCAGCAGCCCGGCGAACCAGTAACGGAATTTGACGCTGAGCTGCGCAAATTCATCGGCGACATGTTCGAGACGATGTATGCCTCGCAAGGCATTGGCCTGGCCGCGCAGCAGGTGGGTGTTGCCAAGCGCATCACCGTCATCGACCTCAGCCAGGGCAAGGATCCGGCGCAGAAGTTGGTGCTGATCAATCCGGAGATTATCGAACGCGCCGGCAAACAGTATGAAGAGGAAGGCTGCCTGAGCTTTCCAGAGATTCGCGAGAAGATTCAGCGCTCCGCCAAGGTGCGCATCCGCGCGCAGAATGAAAAGGGCAAGTGGTTCGAGATGGACGGCGAAGAGTTGCTTTCGCGCGCTTTCCAGCATGAAATCGACCACCTGGACGGGGTTGTTTTCCTCTTCAGGATGAGCTCTCTGAAGCGCGATCTAAATCTTCGGAAGATTCGCAAGATGCAGCGCGAAGGCACGTGGTAAGCCCGTGAGACTGGCCTTCTGCGGAACCCCGCGTTTTGCCGTGCCCACGCTGGAAGCGCTGCATGCGGCGGGTCACGAGATCGCGCTGGTGGTTGTGCAACCCGACAAGCCTGTTGGCCGCGCGCAGGAGTTAACCGCTCCCCCGGTGAAGCAGGCCGCTTTGAAGTTGGGCCTCGGCCTCACGCAACCGGAGAAGATCCGCAACAATCTGGAGTTCAGGGCGCAGCTGGAAGCCATTGCGCCAGACGCAATCGTGGTGGTGGCCTACGGAAGAATCATTCCGCCATGGATGCTGGCGTTGCCGCGACTTGGCTGCATCAATTTGCATGCTTCATTGCTGCCGAAATATCGAGGAGCGGCGCCGATTCAGTGGGCGGTCGCCATGGGTGAAACGGTCACCGGCAACACGACCATGCTGCTGGAAGAAGGACTCGATACCGGCCCCATCCTGCTGCAGCAGGAGATCGCGATTGGTCCGGAGCAAACGGCTTCGGATCTCTTCGATGTCCTGGCGGAGCGCGGTGCGCCTCTGGTGGTGGAAACCCTTGAGGGCCTGAAGGACGGGAGCCTCCAGCCGAAGCGGCAGGACGAGTCGCAGGCGACGTTGGCGCCAATTCTGAATCGTGAAGACGGGAGAATGGATTTCGCCGGCTGCACTGCGACCGAATTGATGAATCGTTGGCGTGGATTTCAGCCTTGGCCTGGAGGATTCGCTTTTCTTGAAGGCCGAAAGGTTGCATTTACCCGACTCCTCGTCGCCCCTCCGCCTTACCCGAACGAGCTTCCTGTTGGCCAACCCGGAGAACTGCATTTTGCGATGAATTGGCTCTTCCTGGCCTGCGCGAAGGACACGTGGCTTGAGGTTCGCGAGCTTCAGCCGGAAGGCAAGCGTCGCATGGCTGCTGCCGAATTCTGGCGCGGCGCCCGGCTCAAATCGGGCACGCGGCTCGATTGACACATATGGCTGCGGTTTCTCCAGCACGCGCGGCGGCATTTGACATCCTGATGGCCGTCGAGCGCGGCTCTGCGCATTCCGATGATCTGCTCAGGGGCAAGAAAGTTGCGATGTTGTCTGCAGCCGACCGCCATCTGACGACAGCGCTGGTGCTGGGCGTTTTGCGCTGGCAGATTCGTCTTGATCAGGAGCTGCAGGCACTGTTGGCCCGACCCAACGGAAAGCTGGATGCAGAAGTGCGTGTGGCGCTGCGTCTTGGCGCATTTCAATTGCGGTCGATGGACCGCATCCCCGCACGGGCGGTGATTGACGAGAGCGTTGAGATTGCAAAGCAGTCCGGTCATCATTTTGCTTCGCGCATGGTCAATGCGGTGCTGCGCAAGCTTGCATCGGCTTTGCAGATCGATTGGCCCGAGGGTACGCCAAGAGAGTTGGCCCTGGCGCAGGCCCATCCGGCATGGATGGTGGAGCGATGGGCAGATTTCTACGGTTTAGACGCTACCCGCGCGATCTGCGCGCACGATCAGAGTCAACCGGTCCAGGCCGTTCGCTTGGTTGATGGTGCGACCGAAGAAGAATTGGTCGCGTCCGCGGTTGTGCTCGAGCCCGGAAGGCTGCTGACGCGCGCGCGTCGAGTGATTGCTGGAGATGTTCCGGCAACTGGCGCATTTCACGAGGGCCGCACGGCGCTTCAGGACGAAGGATCGCAGCTTGTTGCGGAACTCCTCGGGCGTGGCGATACGATTCTGGATTGTTGTGCTGCGCCGGGGGGCAAGACGCTGATTCTGGCGGAACGCAACCCTGCGGCAAGCATTGAGGCATGTGAGACAAGCGAGACCCGCATGGCGCGTCTGAAAGAGCGGCTGGCGGTATTGGGCGATCGTGTCGCCTTCAGGCTCGCGGATGCGGCATCGATCCAGGATGAGAACGCTTTCGACCTGGCACTTGCCGATGTGCCTTGCAGTGGGACAGGAACGCTGAGACGAAACCCTGAGATTCGGCATCGCCTGCATGTGGAGGATTTGGCGCGGCAGGCGGAGCGGCAAAAATCCATTTTGCATGCGGCAGTGCGAGCCGTACGGTCCAGAGGCCATGTTGTCTATTCGACATGCTCTCTCGAACCTGAAGAGAATGAGCACGTGGTTGCCGCGGTCCTTGCGGAGCACAAGGGAATTCAGGTGGTTCCAATGCAACTGCGAATCGAAGAAATGCGGAAGGCCGGCGTACTGACCCGGCCGGGGGCGGAAGGGCTCAAGGGATGTGTGACGCCTGAAGGCGCACTGCGACTACTGCCTGGAAAATTCGATACAGATGGTTTCTTCGTCGCGCTGCTCGAAAAAGTTGACGGATGACCATTGTTGGACTATTCCTTCGCCAGGCGAATCTTGGAGTAGTCACGTCCCAACAGTGTGCAAAGCGCCTCGACAACCATTTCATGATCTGCGCGTTGAGGAAGGCCGGACACGGTCACGCTCCCAATCACGCCGGCTCCGGTAGCGGCGATGGGAAATGAACCGCCGTGGGTGGCGTAGTCAGCAACGGACAATCCCTGGCTCGCGAGCAGCTGTTCGCCCTTGATCTTGTCTTTGATTCCGACGGCATACGAACTGCGGTGGAAGCGAGCCACGACATTGCCCTTGCGTCGAACCCATTCCACATTGTCAGGTGTTGTGCCATCCATCGCCACATAAAAGAGCGGCTGGCCAAAGCGTCGCACGTCGATCACCACGTCGAGCTTGCGTTCTGCGGCCATGGCGCGCAGCTTGGTGCCGAGTTCCCACGCGGTCTGTGCATTGAATTCCGAAAAGACAAGCTCCCGCTCCTGCAGGCCAACGCGCTCCAGATCCTCGCTCAGTCCCATGTTCTTCAGTCCTTTCGTGTCTCAGCCATGATAGTGCGAACGGGCCGCGGTTAGCTCTCCGCGCTCTCCTCGACGGGCACATTTCTTTGTGGAACGATGCCGAGCCGCTCGTAGATGGGGCGCATCTCTTTGCGCATCGCGGGCAGCTGTGTCCAGAACCAGAGGGCGCCCAGAATGCAGGCAACGCCGCTAACGATGACGGTGCGCGGCGCCCCAATCAGGTGGGCGAGAGCTCCAGCCAGGAGGCTTCCGAAGGGCGCCATGCCAACAAAAGCCATGGTGTAGTAGCTCATGACGCGCCCGCGCATCTTCTCGTCGACCAATGTCTGAATGATGGTGTTACTTGAGGTTAATCCCTGCATCATACCGATTCCCGTAATGAGCATGAGCGGCATCGACAGGAAGAATGACGTCGACAGACCGAACGAGATAAGGCCGACGCCGAAAATGACGGCAGCGATTGGAATCATCCGAGAAAGTCCGCGCACGGACCGGCGCATGACGAGAGACAAGGCGGAAATCAGCGATCCTACGCCGACCGCGCCCATAAGGAAGCCGAGGGTGTGCGGACCGCCGTGCAGCACCTGTACGGCGAAGACCGGCATAAGCACCATGAAGGGCCAGCCCATGAGACTGAGCAAGGCGAAGAGTAGGAGGATCGTCCGGATGGGAGCCGACGCGGCGACATACGACCATCCTTCGCGGAGCTGCGCGATCATCGTGGATTCGTGGCGTTGCTCCTCCGTCTTCGGCAGGACCATCAAGAAGAGCGAAACGATGACGGCGATGTAGCTGACGCCGTCGACCAGGAAGCACCAGCCTTCATTGGTGGCAGCAATCAACATGCCTGCGAGTGAAGGACCAATGAGCCGAGCCATATTGACCATTGAGGAGTTGATGGCAATGGCGTTGGAGAGGTCGGCGCGATCCTCCACCATCTTGACCATGAAGGACTGGCGGCCCGGCATGTCAAACGCGTTGATGAAACCCTGAAGGACGCTCAGCGCGAGTACTTCCTTGATATTGATGTGGTGCGACAGAGTGAGCCACGCCAATGCAAACGACTGCAGCATAGCCAGTGTTTGTGTCCATACGAGAACCTTGTGTCGATCGATGCGGTCCACGATGACGCCCGCGAGAGGTGCGAGCAGAAACGTGGGAATCTGCCCGGCGAAGCCTACTGTACCCAGAAGCAATGATGATTTGGTGAGGCGGTAGACGAGCCATGACGTCGCGATGCGCGTCATCCACGTGCCGATCAGGGAGATGCTTTGCCCGCCAAAGAAGAGGCGAAAATTCCGATGACGCAAGGCACGCCAGGCATGCGAAAAATCTCGCGCGCGCAGGGAATTCGCGGTCGCGTGCGGCTTGTCGTTGGATTCTGGCGTCATGTGCTGATTGGATGCGGTAGGTATGGACTACGAATCAGCTTACTTGGCTACGGAGAGTTTCACTTGCATGGTTTGATCGACGCGCGCGCCCGCCGGCGGCTGCTGGGCGACCACCGATCCAGGCGCGACCGGCACTGCGGGTTGTGCTCCGCCCGGTCCGACCGCTGGAATGGGAACATCCACAAAATCCGGCGTATCTGTCTTGATACCGACGGCGGCAAGTTGAGCCTGCGCTGCGACGATTGGAACGCCGATTAGATCGGGCATCACGTAACCGTCGGCGGTTGTATCGTCAGGCGCGGCGGTCAGTAGATTCACACTGGGACGCTCGATACCTTGTGCGTGAGCGGGCGGATCCTGTGCAATGACTGAGCCCTCTGCGGCATCGCCGTCGGGCAAATGAGCCACGGTTCCCACGTCGAGCCCCACGCGTCGCAGTTCAAGCGCGGCAACGCGTTGGTCGCTGCCTACGGTATTGGGCACGTCGACCTTTTGCGGTCCAAGGCTCTCAGCAACACGCACATGCCATTCGCGTCGCACCACAGTGCCGGCCGCGGGCGATTGCGAAAGAATGTGCCCGGCGGCAACATCGCCCGAGTAATAGCGATTGTCGACATTCAGGTTGAGCCCGAGTCCGGCAGCCTGACTGCGCGCGTCAGCGACGGTCATGCCTTTGAGCGCCGGCACCTGCACCTCAGCGCCATGGATGGCGAAATGCATGGTGGCGATTGCCGAAACCAGGGCCAACGCGACCAGCACTACTACAACCGAGAACACCCGAAAAAGCTTCAGCAGAGAATGGCCGCTCATGGTTCCGGCTCACCGTCCGGGTAGACGATCTCGTACTCAATTGTGGCGGCTTTCTCGAGCATGAGCGAGATGGAGCAGTACTTGTTTTTGGAGAGCGACACCGCGTCTTCGACTGCCTTGCGACTAAGTTTGCCTCGCACCGCGTAGGTGAGCTTGATATGCGTGAACACGCGCGGCGGCGCATCGGCTTGTGTTGCGTGCGCGCTCACGTGCAACGCGGTAAGGTCCTGACGCTTTTTCCTCAAGATGCCGACAACGTCGACCGACGTGCAGCTGCACAGCGCCATCAGGACGGCTTCCATAGGACTTGGTCCATGTTTGTGCGCGGCTTCTGTGTCAAATGTGATCGTGTTGCCGTTCTGTGCGGTTGCTTGAAAGACTTCGCCGTGTTTCCAATCGCTTTGTGCAATCATTGCGGTTCCTTGGTTTGTCTAGCGCGTGTTGTCCGTTACAGGTTCAGGATGGATCGTAACCCGATAGACTTCCGGGCACTCGAGTTTGAACCGATCCTCAAGCGCCGTGATGATCTCATGGACTCTGGCCATCGTCAGTGCATCGGGAAGCGTGCAGTGGCATGTGAGAAAGATGTGTTCTGCCGACCGGCCTACAGTGATTTCGTGGACGTCGGAGATTTCAGGGTAGTGCGCCGCGGCTGAGCGCAGCGCTGACTCGAGTTTCCGGTCTTCCATGAGGTTTTCGCCTGGCTCCTCAATGGTTGCCGGTTCGCTCTCAATGTGAGTCAGCACGGAATCGACTTCCGGCGCCTCGCGCAAAATCTCCGCTTCGAGCGCGGAGACGAAGTCATGGGCCTGCAACAGGGGCAGCGTTTCATCGAGCTCCACGTGTTGCTCCACACGCAGTTTCCCATGCAACGACTGGACGCTGAGCTCGTGGACGCTGACATTATGGCGTGCAGCCACGGCCCGCACCCGATCGAAGATGTTTTCGGCGTGAGGCAGACGCGGCACTGTATGAATCACCACATCGGCACGCGGCAATGCGCGATGGACGGCCTCCGTCGCTGCGCGGACCAATTCGCCGGTATGTTCAAAGGTATAGCGATTGGGCAGTGCCAGAGTCAGGTCGGCAAAGTACGCAGGACCTGAGCGGCGCACGCGCGCCTGTTCCACTGCGAGTACCCCGTTGACTTGCTCCACTTCGTGCACAATGCGCTGGCGAGTTTCTGCCGGAACCTCGTCCATCAGCACAGCGATGGTTTCGCGAGAAAGTTGCGCGGTGATGCGCAGGATCAACATGGAAACGACGATGGCTGCTGCCGGGTCGGCATAGCGAAGCCAGTCGATATGCGCAAGCGTTCCAATCCAACTCGCACCCAGGCCTGCGAGGACTGCCAGCGTCGACCAAATGTCCGAGGCAAAGTGGAAGGCATCCGTCGCCAGCGCGGGCGATCCGGTGCGCTCGGCCACAGCGCGCAGTCGGCGCGAGCGCCAGTAATCCACCGCGATTGAAGTGAGCAGCACAAGTACCGGCCAGATCGAGTGATGCAGCTCTTCGGTATGACGGATGATGCGCTGCATCGCCTCCCAGATAATCCAGGCGCAGGAGAGGATCATCAACCCGGCTTCGAAGAAAGACGACAGGTTCTCGAATTTGCCATGGCCGTAGGTGTGCCCCTCGTCTGCCGGCTTGTCTGAAACGCGTACGGAGAAAAGTGTGAGCGCAGCTGCAGCCATGTCCAGCCCCGAGTGCGCGGCGTCGGAAAGCACGCCCAGAGATCCTGAGAAAATGCCGGCGGCCAGCTTGAGGAGGGTCATTGCCGCAGCGGCCAACACAGACTGGAAAGCGACGCGGCGCTTGGCTTCCGCGTGCGAGGCGGCTTCGGCCGAACTCGAAACGGGAAGGGATGGAATGGATGCCAGTTGTGTCATGCACTCTCAGGCTACAGCGGAGCGCTTGGCGGTGTACAACCCGGCGATTCCAAAGGTGTAAGGCTCCCAGGCGGAGCGCTCGTAGCCGGCTGCATCCATGAGACGCAGAAAGTCTTCGGGCGGAGGAAAGCTCCCGACAGACGAGGGCAGGTAGCTGTAGGGACCCACAATGCCGCCCGCAGTACCACCAAGGACGCGCCCGATGGAAGGCAATATGCGCCGAAAATAAACGGCATAGGCCTTGCCAACAAGTCCTCCAGGCTCGCTGAAGTCGAGAATCCCGAGTTGGCCGCCGGGCTTGAGCACCCGATGAAACTCACGCAGGCCCGCTTGGTAATTGGCGAGATTACGAAAGCCGAAAGCGGTCACAACAAGATCGAGCGACTTGGATCGAAGCGGAAGACGGAGAGCGTCGGCTTCGACTGCGATGGCTTTCGCTTTGCCCTCAGAAAGCTGCGCGAACTTCGCTTCGCCGCGCGTAAGCATGCTGCGCGCAAAATCTGCCGCGAGGATAGGTTTGGCGCCAAGCGGACGATACTTCAGCAAGGCCAGGGTCATGTCTCCAGTGCCGCAGCAGATGTCGAGAACTGTGGCGTCGGGATTGGTGAGGATCGTGCGAAATCGCCGCGCCGTGCGGCGCCACCAAAGGCGATCCACATTGGCCGAGAGTACGTGATTCAGCAAATCGTAACGCGGCGCAATGGTGTTGAACATCTGGCGGACGGCGTGGGCCGCGGAGGCTTCATCCGAAACGCCTGCCGGCCTGGCCCCGGACGCGGGCATCAGCGCTGCCCCTTGGCCTGCGCCAGCATGTAGTTCACGGCAGCCAGCAACTCTTCCGGAGCTACGTCTTCAACAATTCCCGCGTCGCCAATGCCGATGGGCAGAACAAACCGTCGCACGCCCCCTGCGTTTTTCTTGTCGGCACTGGTTGCGGCCAGCAATTTGGCCGCCCTCAATTTGAGCGCCGGGAGCGGACCGTAATGATAAATAAGGTCTTCGAGCCGCTCAAACTGCTGCGCCGAGATTGTCCTTCGTTGGAGACCAAGGTACAGAGCTGCGATCATGCCCCAGGCCACCGCTTCTCCATGCAGCAATACCTTGTAGCGGGTGACTTGTTCAATGGCGTGGCCGACGGTGTGCCCGAGGTTGAGAATCATGCGCAGGCCGCTTTCGCGCTCGTCGCGATGCACGACGCCTGCCTTCATGCGAATCGAAGCGGCAATCACCTTTTCGAGCGCCTTGCTGTCGCGCCGCAGGATATCGTTCGCGTTCTCTTCCATGTATCGGACCAGGGCGCGGTCGCGAATGATGCCCGCTTTCACGCTCTCCATCAGGCCGGCGCGCAGTTCACGCGAGGGTAAGGTGCCAAGCACATCGATATCGGCAAAGACAGCCAACGGATGATGAAAGCTGCCAACGAGGTTTTTGCCCTCCGGCAGGTTCACGCCGGTTTTGCCGCCAACCGACGAGTCGACCTGAGCCAGAAACGTGGTGGGCACCTGAACGTAGGGGATTCCGCGCATGAAAGTTGCGGCCACGAAGCCGCCGACATCGCCCACAATGCCACCGCCAAAGGCAATCAAGAGCGAACTGCGGTCGCCCCCAGCCGCCACCATCTGGCGCAGCAATTTTTCCACGCTGGCCATCGTCTTGTGCTGCTCGCCTGGCGCGAGGAAAAGAGCAATCGGCGGTTCAGAAAAGGACGCGACCAGATAATTGCCCCACAAGGCCCAGATCTCCGGCGAAGTGATGACGAAAATGCGCTTTGGCAACTTGCCGGCGATCTTCTGGATTCGGGGCGCCAGGGACGCAAGAAGGCCGCTGCCTGCGAAGACGTCGTACCGGGCCGAAGGAGTATCTACTCGTATGGTTTGCACGCTGTCTTCAATCGTAAAGGATGGGGCGTTGGCTTTGGACTGGCGCCGATAACCTGAGGCATACAGCCGCAGCCGGCGGGTCCCGGATTCCGCTTGGCTGCCTGGTGATCTGTTGTAGCCTCGAAGAGGATGGCTTCTTCGGCGCGCGTGGATTTTCTTGTAATAGGGGCAGGGATTGCGAGTCTTCGCGCCGCAGTGGAACTGGCCGATCAGGGCGACGTCCTTGTAGTGACCAAGGAATCCGTCTCCGAATCCAACACACACTATGCACAGGGCGGCATTGCCGTGGCCATGGAAGGCGACGAAGATGTCGCACTGCACCTCGCGGACACACTGCGCGCGGGAGATGGACTGGTTTACGAACCGGCGGCTGCGGTGCTGGTGGCCGAAGGCCCTGAGCGAGTCAAGGAACTGATCGAATGGGGCACTCGCTTTGATCGCGATGGTGCTGACCTGCAACGGACGAAGGAAGGCGCACACTCGTTGCCGCGAATTCTGCATGCAAATGGCGATGCCACGGGCGCGGAAATCAGCCGGGCGCTGGCCGCTTTCGCGCATGCCCATCCGCGCATCCGATTTGCGGAATGGACCACCGTTGTCGGGCTCGCTTCCGAAGGTGGCCGGATGATTGGCGCGGATCTTCTCGATCCAGAACAGGGGGCGCGGCGCGTTTACGCCAGGTCCCTGCTGATCGCGGCAGGCGGCGCAGGCCAGATCTATAGCGACACCACCAATCCCGCAGTTGCCACGGGCGACGGCATTGCCATGGCTGCACTGGCCGCGGCTGAACTTGCCGATATGGAGTTCTATCAGTTCCACCCGACGGCGCTTGCGCTTGAGGGCGTCCCACGGTTCTTGCTGAGTGAGGCGCTTCGGGGCGAGGGTGCCTATCTGCGCAACGATCGCGGCGACCGCTTCATGGAGCGCTACCACCCGCTGCTCGAACTCGCTCCGCGCGATGTTGTTGCGCGGGCCATTGCACGAGAGGGTCTGGGTGACCTGCCGGGCGCTGAACGTCCGGTTTATCTTGACATGCGCCATGTGCAAGGCATCGACCTGCACAAGCGATTTCCAGGCATCAGTGCATTTCTTGGGGGGCACGGACTCGATCTGCAACGCGACCTGATTCCTGTTCGTCCCGCTGCGCACTATTTGATGGGTGGTATCCGGACCGATCTCGATGGCCGTAGCTCGGTGAAAGGGTTGTATGCCGCGGGCGAGGCAGCGTGTACTGGCGTCCATGGGGCAAATCGCCTGGCTTCGAATTCCTTGTTGGAAGGTTTGGTGTACGGCGCGCGTGCGGCAAAGGCGATGCTGCGGGATTCGCCGAATCTGCCGACCGCCGACACGTCGATCGCTCAGTTCACACGGCTCGATGACGAAGACGAGCAAGTGGTTGAAAAGTGCATCGTGCGTTTGCGACATTCCATGTGGGTGCACGCCGGTCTACTTCGCGAGAAGAGGGGATTACTCGATGGGTTGCGCGCATTGCATGGTTGTGAAGCCGATCTGGAGCCGTTCCTGCGAGCCGGGAAGATGAGTCGCCGGCTGGCTGAGGCTCGAGCACTTTGCATTTTGGCTCGCGCGATATTGCAATCTGCATTGGCCCGTCATGAAAGCCGCGGCGCGCATTTTCGCAATGACTTTCCACAACGGGATGACCAGCATTTTCAAAAACACTCGGTTTACAACACGAATGGAACTACGGATGCGCTCGTTGCGTTTCTCAAGTGGTGAGATTGCTTGGAATGGCAAAAGTCCAGGCGCATCTCAGCAAAGAAAAAGGAATTCAACAGCCTAAGCCGATACTGCAACTAGTAGACTGCCCCTGACGAGGAGGATTGGAACGATGCAAACCCGGATTCAAGGCACCACCATGCCGGTGTTGGACGTGCAACTGGACCCCAATGAAAGCGTGTTCTCTGAGAGCGGCGAACTCTCGTGGATGACCGCATCCATACAAATGACCACGCATACCCAGATGGGCGGCGGCGGCGGGCTCTTCGGCATTCTCAAGCGCGTGGCCGGCGGCGGCAGCATCTTCATGACCGAATATCGCGCCTTCCAATACCCCGGCGAAGTATCGTTCGCCACCAAAGTGCCAGGACACATCGTGCCTGTGCAAGTGGGGCCGGGCCAGGAATATCTGGTGCATCGTCACGGGTTTCTCTGCGCCACGCCACAGGTCAACATCAGTGTCGGGTTCCAGCAGTCGCTGGGGGCGGGCATTTTTGGTGGCGACGGTTTCCTCTTGCAGAAGTTGGGCGGGATGGGCATGGCATGGCTTGAGTTGTCGGGTGAGCTCATCGTGAAGGACCTTGCGCCGGGCGAAATGCTGCGCGTGCATCCGGGTCACGTTGGCGCATTTCAATCCAGCATGTCGTTCCAGATCACCACGGTGCCGGGGATTAAAAACATGATCTTTGGTGGCGACGGCATCTTCCTGGCCGTGCTGGTGGGTCCGGGACGGGTTTGGCTGCAGACGCTGCCAATCTCACGACTTGCGCATCAGATAGGTGAGTACCTTCCACGGGGCGAAGGCCGCCAGGCGGTTCCAGCCACCGGTGGAGCGTTGCTCGGCGGTATCGTGGGCTCCATTTTGAGCGGAGATCGGTAGTGCAAGTTCGGCACATGCCGCAACAATTCATGGCCAACTGGGCGGGAAGGAAAGTATTGTAATGACCGGCCCTGCGGCAAAGAGCTATCGCAAAGAAATTGTCTTTGCGTTCGCGCTGGCGTTCGCATGCTATCTGGCATGGCTTTTGCGCGATGTGCTCGTCCTGATCTATGTGAGCGGGTTATTCGGCGTTGTTTTGCGGCCTGTCGTCGCGTCCGTTGGACGCGTGCGCATACGCAATTGGCGGCCGTTCAAGGGAATTGCAATCCTGGTTCTGCTTCTCGCCGTCGCCGGTGTACTGGTGAGCTTCGCCTTTCTCGCATTGCCTCCCATGGTGCGCGATTTGCAGGAATTCTCGAAAGAGATGCCCAACCGCGCGCCTGTCCTGATTGACCGGCTCAAGCACGTCCCATTCGCCGACCAGATCGACATGGATGACATCCAGGCCAAGGTGCAGGACTTTGCCGGCAACGCCGCAACCTACGTGTTGCTCTCCATCAAGAGCTGGGCCGGCAAGGTTTTCACGGTGATCACGGGCATCATTCTCACCATCTACTTCATTCTTGAGGGCGGCAACGCCTACGCGTGGTTTCTTTCGATGGTGCCGCTCGACAGCCGCAGCCGCTTGGATGCGACTCTGCAGCGCGCGGAAGTACGCATGGGCAGATGGCTGCTGGGGCAGGGCAGCCTGATGCTGATTCTCGGATTGGCCAGCACGATTGTGTATCTTGCCTTGGGCGTGCGTTACGCGTATGCGCTCGGCGCACTTACTGGCTTGCTGAATATCATTCCCATCTTCGGCGCTGCGGTCAGCATCGCTCTGGCACTCCTGGTTTCAGCGATTGACTCATGGGGACGCGTATTAGGCGTCGCCATTTTCTACCTTGTTTACCTGCAGGTGGAGAATTCGTATCTGGTGCCGCGGATTATGCGCAGTCGCGTGGGATTGCCCGGCCTCGCCATCCTTGTCGCCCTGCTTCTGGGTTCAGCGCTCGCGGGTGTCGTGGGCGCCATGGTCTCCGTTCCCACCGCGGTGCTGGTTGCCGAGCTTATCGACGAGTATCTGGTGAAGAAACAGCCAGCTTGAGTCTCTGCCGCACAGCGAAGCGCCCTAATGCACCGCGTGGAATGCTGCATCGACCGCTGACTTCATCACTCCGCAGTTCGAAAGGAAGCGGACCAGGCTGCCGGTCAAAGGATCGTCGATCGCCCTTTGATGTTGAGCCGCTCCCGACCGACCGACCCCTTTTGTCGCTTCATAGGACGTCCGCTGCGCATGGGCGTGAAATTCGGTGCCATGCAGGTTCGCGAGCTTCAAATCACCCGATCCCTGGGCGTTCATGATTTCTGTTCTCAGCTTGCGAGCCAGGACCAGATCAAAGCTCTCGGAAACAAAGACCATCTTGCCGCGGATTGAGATGACCATCGGTCCCTCGTCGCTGGTAAAGGCCCGTTCCTCGGTGTCATCGGTATCCGGCGCGGAGCGCACGGCCGCGACATCCGCTTTGAGGCCGGAGTACTGGCGTCCCAATTGCTTCACATACAGGTCCACAAACTCCTGCGCAGCCGACGCGTTCTTCCAGGCCGACAGATAAATCAGGCCGATCGACTTTGTGCTGGCCTGCTCGGCAGGCGTCGCGTTCCGCAACTGGCCCGCCCAGTAAATCCCGCCATCCCACGCCGGGCTCAGATCGCGTGCCGAGTCCTCGCCACCAAAGATGCCGGTGAGGATATGCACGTCCAGTTGTCCGACTTGGCCAATGTCATAAGGCTTGTATTGTTTGTCGACCAGGGTATGAATATCCGGTAGCAACGGAACCGCGGGTAGATGGCGTTTTTCATACTCGCGCGGATTGATAATCTCCCAACTCGACGATGGGGGGCGGTCGAGGGCACCGGCGAATGCAGCTGTCTGGCCCTGGTCCATCCACACGTCCTGCTCAAAGCTCAGGCCTTCGCGGTAGGGGAACATCAACGACTCCGACAGGAGGAGCGGCGCACGGGCAAGCACCGGTGAATCGGTGGTGCCCGTCATTTGCTGCTTCAACATCTCCACCACTTCCGGATCTTTGATCAGACTGCGGCCCATCGGCTTGAGCATGTTGTCGAGCATGACCACCATGGCCTGACCTTCGGTGACAGCTTCGCGCGCCGTATCGATCTCGTCTTTCGCCAGGTGAACGGAGTCTTCGGCGGAGTTGTTCGACACGTCCGGCGGCGTCTGGTCGCTCCACTTTTCGAGTCCGACGTGCTGGTCCTGCAGCGCGTGGGTCAACTCATGGGCGAGAACCGGCTTTTGATCATCGACATTGACCCAGTCCAGCAGATTGACAGTTTTCGATTTGGGATCGTAGTAGGCCTCGATCTGTTCTTTCAGAAGTGAGAGGAGAAATGGCTTCAGATCGAAGTCGCGGTCGAGCAGGCCGAACTTCTTCATCACGATTTCGCTGCGCTGCATGCGCTTGGCGTCCTGGTCCTCATTGAACTTTTCGTTCAGGTAGCTCTCAACGGCGGCGCGCGTCGTCATTTGACGCTTGACTGTGCTCTTGATGGGCAGGCCTGTCTCGTCCGAGGAAAACTTGAGCAGCTGGTCCACCAGAGAAAAGAGCTGCAGGGCCTGTTCGGGGGTTACGCGAGTTTCCGGTTTGGCTTTGTCCGGGGTCGCCGGCGCTGCAGGAGCTTGCGACGCTGCGACCACGGCTCGCTTCACCAGGGCAGCGGGAACCGGACCCTCCGCGGGTACAGCAATGACGCAGGCTGCCGTGCATAAAGGCAAGGCCAGGAAGCATTTGGCGCGAAATCCGAACGCCGGGGTGGGGGTCTTGATCATTCAATCTCCTCGCGGTTTCGCGTTACGCTGGGCAGGGGTAAAGCATCCCAGCTCAAGGCTATAATCAGAATGCGGCGTTGCGCGTAAGGAACACAGGAAAAACAGCACGAACCCGCGGAAAAGCTCCCCTATGACGGACTCGGCCATTGCAGCACCAGCAGTTCCAACGGCCCTTGCCACGCTTTTGGTGGCAACGGCTCATCCACCCCAGCTCGCAGACTATCGATGCGTCCTGACTCCACGGGAGTTGGACGCGCCAGAACGCGAAATAGCGGCTTTGACCCATGGAGCCGGCGTACACGACCTGGGTTGGCTGCGGCGCGTGGCCGTCCGCGGAGAAGACCGCTTTCGCTGGTTGAGCGGCATGGTCACGAACACAGTGAACGATTTGGCGCCGAACAGCGGCGCGTGGAACCTTGTGTTATCGGCGCAAGGCCGGATCCTGGGCGACCTCCATGTGTGGCGCGAAGGCGACGGACATCTGGAATTGGAGATGGAAGCCTGCCAGGTAGAAAAGTTGATGGCGCACCTGGAACACTACATCATTATGGACGACGTCGAACTCGTCCCGCTGGGGCACGAACCGGGAGCGGAGGAAACCGCCATCGGCTTGTCAGGGCCTCAGGTTGCCGATGTGCTGGTGCGCGTTGGCTTGCCAGTGCTGGCAGAACCGATGACCCTGACGCGCGTGGAGTGGAACGGCCTGGACCTGCGCGTCCTGCGCGGTTATGGCACGCTCGCGCAACATTACACCATCTGGACGCCCGTTACCGGGCTGACGCGCCTGTGGCGCGGGTTGAGCACTGCCGGTGCAAGTCACGTGGGCACCGCCATGTTCGATGCCCTGCGTGTTGCAGAAGGCATGCCCGCATACGGCGTGGACATTGTGGAACGCGATTTGCCGCAGGAAACATCGCAGATGCGCGCGCTGCATTTCTCGAAGGGTTGCTACCAGGGGCAGGAAATCGTGGAACGCATTCGCTCGCGCGGCAACGTGCATCGCCACCTCCGCTTGTTCGAGATCGATGGCGCAATCCCCGCCACCGGGGCTGAACTGAGCCGTGACGGAAAAGCAGTGGGCAACATTACCAGTGCGGCAACTTTGCCGCTCGAGATGGGCAGTCGAACGTTTGCGCTTGCAATGCTTCGCAGCGAAGCGGAATTGCCTGATACGCAGTTAACCTGCACTTCAGGCACGGCGCGGCTGCTTTCCAACACACCAACACTCTGACCAGAGACGGATTTGGGACAATAGACACATGAGCGACACGCCTAAATTCGAAGTGATTGATCGCCGCAGGATGAAAGCGGAAGCGGAAGAAGAGAAGGAACATGTTGCCCAGCCTGCGGCTCCAGCCGAAAAGCAGGAAGAATCGCCCGGGCCCCGCCTCGTAGTTCCCGACCCGGAACCGGAGACGGCCTCTGCAGCAGCTCTCCCGGAAGAAGAGGGAATGCCCGAGCTGCCCCCTCCGCCCACGCAGGAAGAAAGCCGTCAGCAGAAGTCGGCGTACGATGCCTCGGCGCAGCGGCTGGAAGATCTGGTCAGGGCTCAAAACCCGGCCATGGGCGCACCGCCGCCCGTTGGATTCGACACATTGGTGCAGCAGCTCTATCTCTCCGCCATGATTCAGATGGGCGCGGGCACCCAGGAAGGTCAACGGCCGCGTATCGACATTCTGGGCGCGCGGCAGACTATCGACCTGTTGGCAGTTCTGGCGGAGAAGACCAAGGGCAACCTGTCTGAAGTCGAAGATCGCACCATGCAGACGGTGCTGTTTGAAGTGCGCATGGCCTTCCTCGAGATCACCAACATGATCTCGATGCAGGGAGTGCCGGCCCCGCCACCCGGGAAGCGTTAAGCCCTGACATGGATGGATTGCTCACATTTCTTGGAACGGGCACCTCCATAGGTGTCCCGACCATGGGGTGCACCTGCGCGGTTTGCACCTCAACCGACCCGCGGGATCGGCGGCTGCGCCCTTCCATTCTTCTGCGATGGAATGAGTCGGGACAGGAACGCGTTCTCGTTATCGACACGGGCCCGGATTTTCGCGAACAGGCATTGCGCGCCAGCCTTACCCGCGTGGACGCTGTCTTCTACACGCACGGACATGCGGACCACATCTTCGGCATGGACGATCTGCGCCCTTTGAGCTTTGCTGCGGAACGCGAGGGCAGGCGGATTTCGCTCTACGCTTCGGACGACACGGCGGAGGTGCTGCGTCGCGTTTACGATTACACCTTTGCCCCGGCGGCGACCTATCCAACGCGCGCCCGCGTTTCGCTTGAACAGCTGCACGATCGGAACACGGTCCTCGGCGTAGAGATAGTCCGCATACCCGTCAAGCACGGTCGGCTCGAAATCTCCGGGTTTCGCTTCGGTCGCACTGCCTATCTCACCGACGTGAGCGAGATTCCCGAGTCCAGCTTTGCGCTCCTTGAAGGGCTGGACAACGTGGTTCTGACCGCGCTGCGCCACAACCCCCATCCAAGCCATGCAACGCTCGAACAGGCAGTCACCTGGGCCAAGCGCATTGGAGCAAAGCAGTCCTGGTTCACCCACATTGCGCATGAACTTGGGCACGTCGAAACGAATCAGTCGCTCCCCAAGGGGATGGCGCTCGCTTACGACGGACTCACTTTTCCGGTAAGCCTATGAACGATCGAGCCGACGGGAAGGGAACGGTTTACCGCTCGCTGAGCGAAGTTCCGCCCAATTTTGGACCCGTCGTTGCCGCAATCGGCAACTTCGATGGGGTGCATCGAGGACACCGGGAGATCCTGACGTCTGTTGTTGCAGACGCGAGGACTCGCGGCATCCGATCCCTCGCCATCACCTTCGATCCCCACCCCGAACAGTTTTTGCGGCCTGACAGTGCCCCCGGATTGCTGACGCTGATGCCTGAGCGGCTGCGCCTGCTCCGTGCTACGGGTGTCGATGCAGTACTGGTTCTGCCATTCGAAGCTTCACTCGCCAACATGCGCGCACGCGAGTTTGTGCAAAGTGTTTTGCTGGGTCTGCTGAAGATGCGCGCGGTTCATGAGGGCGGCAACTTCCGTTTCGGCCGGCGCGCCGAGGCGGGAATACCCGAGCTGCAAGAATTTGGCGCGGAGTTTGGCTTCGACGTGCATTTGCATCGCTCGGTTCGGGTGCACGGGCTCGAAATCTCGAGTTCGGCGACCCGCAAGTTGGTGGCTGCAGGCGAGATGCAGCGGACGCGATGGATGCTCGGGCGTCCGTTCGCTTTCCCCTGCGCACAGGCGCGTGGCCGCGGTGTGGGAACCAGGCTGCTGGTGCCAACCGTCAACCTTGCGCCTTATGCAGGTTTGCTGCCGGCTTTCGGCGTGTATGCGACGCACCTGACGATTGGCGAGCGGTGTTTTCAAGCGGTCACAAATGCAGGCAATCGTCCTACATTTGAAGGCGTGGGCTTCGGTGTCGAAACCCACATCCTCAACTTCGACCCCATCGAGATTACCGACGAAACGCCGCTGCGGCTGGAGTTTCTGCTTCGTCTCCGGCCCGAGATTGCATGGCCTTCGCCCGAAGCGCTGAAGGCGCAGATCCTCAAAGATGTAGCGCGGGCAAAGCGCTACTTTCACCTGGTCGATCTGCTCTGCGTCTAGTTCTCTCCACAGGCGGGGCACAGCGAACGTCTGCCCAGCCCTGTCACGGCCAACCGCTCAGGGTACAACCTCATCCAGCCAAAGAAAAGGTGACGGAAACCGTTGTTTGCACCTCGACCGGATTGCCGTTGAGAAGGAAAGGCTCATAGGTCCATTGCCGGACCGCATCGATCGCGCTTTGATCGATGTCGCTGCTGACGCTCTTTTTTATTTTGATGTTCTCCACCGTCCCATCTTTGCCGATGATCACGTCGAGCAGGACCCTTCCTTGAATCCGCTGCTTCTTTGCGCTTGCAGGATAATGCGGCTGCACCTTCTTCGTGATTTTCAAATCATCGACTTTCACATGAATCCTTGCCGGATTGGAATTTCCGCCGGAAGGTGTTTCCACGTCCATACGCAGGGCGACTGCTGAAGCGCAGGTTCCGATGGCGAGCAGTGCGCAGGCTGCTGCGATTAGTGAACGACGGATGAGGCCAGCTTCAAGTTTTGTGCGGGTGAGCTGCATAATTCTCCTCTCGAAGATGTTGGCATCGAGAAATCCGATGGCGTGAAGGAAACGAGGCTGCGTGGTGCGTGCGAGCATTGCGGCCAGTCGCAAGAGGGAGCGTGCATAGGTCTCACGCCCTCCGGCTGCATCGGCAGCCATGGCGTCGCATGCCATTTCGCGGGTCTCGGCGAGACAGGCACGCGTCAGCCAGAGCAGGGGATGATAGGCGACCGGCAGTGACACAACACCGTGCAGAAGATTCAAGGCAAAATCTCTTCGCTGCATGTGAGCGAACTCATGTGCCAGCAGGGCATCCAGATCTCTCGCCTGCAGTTTGTTCAAGAAGTGTGCCGGCAGTAAAAGCGTGTGGCCAAAGATGCCAACCGTGGCGGGTCCAGCGATCTCGGAAGTGTTCGAAACCTCGATTTGCGAAAAATCGAGACCGAAGCGATGCGCGCATCGCGCGACTGGCGGCATCATATCCGCCGGAATCTCAACAGGTGTTGCCCGCCTGCGAACGGATTCTGTGCGGACCATTGCCCAAACGAGCCGCATCGCGAAAAACGCCATGCTGCACACATACACAATCGCAATCGATGCCAGGATTTTGGCGCTAAGCCACGACATGCCTCCTGAATCCGCAAGGCCGGGTCCGACAAAGACACGTGTCTGTCCATTGCCGGAAGTTCCGCTCTGAAACCAGAGAACAATCCTCCAGGCCAGATCCATGAGAGGGAAGTGGCACAGCGGGAGAGTCACCTGAAGCAGCAGCGCGCCAACCCATACCGAGTGCTCCATGCGCGATCCGGCTTGCCGCGCAAGCAGCGAAGCAATCCAGGCGGCGCAAAAAACCAGCGGCACTTGCCACAGCGAGTTGAGGAGATACGCAAGGATCCACGTTTCGAGGTGGGTCATTGATCGCTCCGTTCCTCTTCGAGCCGACGGGTCAACTCAGCGATCGTCTTTGCGTCGATCTGCCGGCTCTTGATCAGGCTCATCACCAGCTCTTCGCTCGACCCGCCGAACATGCGGTCGACCAGGTCGCGCACAGCATTGCCCGTGGCGCGCGCTTCGGTCACGATTGCGGTGTATTCAAAGGCGCGGCCGCGCAACTTGCGCTTTACTTTGCCCTTCTTCTCGAGGATGTTGAGCATGGTTTGCACCGTGGTGTAGGCCAGCGGCTGATTCATGCCCGCCAGCACCGCGTTCACGTTGCACGTTCCTTCGCGCCACAACACCTGCATGATTTGCAATTCGAGCTTGGTGAGTGTTTCTCTGCTGCCTTTTCCCAAGGTTTGTTCTCCTAATGAATTAGGACAATACGACGGATTGCAGCGCTTGTCAACTAAGTTCTTAGGACTTTATTTGGCGGGACCGTAGGCGCAGGATGACTGTGACTGCCGCTCAGTGCTGGGGAGTGCGTTCGGTCGGATTTATAGCGGGCGCGGGGATTGCGGCCGGCTGCGCAGGTGGCGATGCGGGCTGGTTCTTGTCCCCGGACTGCGCTGCCGAAGCCAGATCGTTGGGGTTGGCTTCCTGGTCGACAAGAAATTGTTCGTTATCTTTCCCGGCGATGGCGACTTTCATAAAGTCCATCCACACGGGCAATGCGGCACGCGCGCCGGTTTCCTTTTCGCCTAGTGGCTGGCGGCTGTCGTTCCCCACCCACACGCCACAGGTAATGGAAGGCGAGAATCCGATGAACCATGCATCGGTAAAATCGCTGGTGGTTCCTGTCTTGCCGCCCAGCGGATGGTTCATCTGCGCCACCGCAGAGCCTGTTCCATGCGCCGTCACTGCGCGAAAGAGTGTCATCATCGAGCGTGCCGTTGGCTCGCTGATCACCTCGTTGATTTCCGGCCGGTCCTGCCACAGCGTGATGCCGTCATAGTTCTCCACCTTGCGAATCAGGCGCGGAGCCACGCGGATGCCGTCATTGGGAAAGACTGCGTACGAGGTTACCTGGTCCTGCAGCGTGATCTCGGCTGCGCCCAGCGCCACGGGCAGATACGCCGGAATGTTCGACGTGATGCCGAAGCGATGAACCATGTCAATGACCTTGTGAATGCCCACGTGCGCGGCCAGCTTGACCGCCGGCACGTTGCGCGATTCGGCAAACGCGTTGATCAGCGTCATGGTTCCTTTAAAGTCATTCTCATAATTGTGCGGCGAATAGCTGCCGAAGCTTACCGGCGCGTCCACAATCAAATCCGTCGGCTTGGCGCCCTCTTCCATTGCGGTGGTATAGACGTAAGGTTTGAAGCTCGATCCGGTCTGCCGCTCCGCCTGCGTCGCGCGATTGAATTCCGATACTGCAAAATCACGGCCGCCTACCATTGCCAGCACGTCGCCCGATGTATTGTCCATGGCGAAGAGCGAGCCCTGCGTGCCCGAGTCCTGCTCCAGTGTGGCGCGCCTGTCGGTGCCTTCCATTGCATCGGAGAGATGCACGTAGATGATGTCTCCCGGCTTCACCAGCGCATCGCCGGAGCGAATGCCGGTCCATTGCCAGTCCGCAGGCAGCAGCAATACTTCGTTGTCGCCGACACGGGCGTAAATCTCCAGCGGCAGCGCACGGGTCACCTCGGCATGCACGTAGTCGCCCGGGCCGGCGGCCATTGCCCAATCCGGATGACGGTATTCCTCCAGCGTTTGTCCACTGGCCAGCGCGTTTTCAAGCTTGCCCTTCCAGCCATGCCTTCGTTCGTAGGCGACCAGGCCGTCGAGAACCGCACGATTCGCCGTCTTCTGCAGGTTCAAATCCAGCGTTGTCTCAATACGCAGGCCTGCTTCATGCACTTCATCGGTGCCGAAGCGCTTTTCCAACTCGCGCCGCACTTCATCTTCAAACCATGGTGCGACCGATTGATCCGGCTGCGTAATCTTCAGACCGAGCGGCGCCTGGCGCGCTTCTTCCGCCTGCTTATGCGTGATCACGCCGTCCGATTCCATCTCACTCAATACAAGGTTGCGCCGTCGCAGCGCTTTCTCCGGGTTCAGCAGCGGCGAATAGGCTGCGGGAGCCTTCGGCAGGCCGGCCAGCAGCGCAGCTTCTGTCAGTGTCAGGTCCTTCGCGTGCTTAGAGAAGTAAAACTCCGACGCCGCTTCAAATCCATACATGCCGCTGCCCAGGTAGATCTGGTTGCCGTACAAAGTAAAAATCTGCTGCTTGGTGAAAGCCCGCTCGATCTGGATGGCGAGGTAGGCTTCCTGCAGTTTGCGGGTTGCTGTGCGATCAGCCGTGAGAAAGAGATTTCTCGCCAATTGCATGGTTAGCGTCGATGCGCCTTGGGCGCGCCCATGGCTGCGCAGATCATGAATAAGCGCTCCCGCAATGCGCAGCACGTTGATGCCCCAGTGCGACTCAAAGCTTTTGTCTTCGATGGAGATGACGGCGCTGCGCAGCACAGGCGAAAAGTCGTCGTAGTTGATCACGATGCGCCGCTGCAACGCGAAGGAGCCGATGATGTTCCCGTTGCGGTCGTAGAGATCGGTCGTGGTTGATGGCCGGTAGCGCTCGAGGTCGTTGATCTGCGGCAGATCGACCGAATACACCAACATCAAACCCGCCAGCGAGCCGGTAATGATCGCAAGCATCACCAGCGTGCCCAAGGCCACCTTGCCTGCAAGCTTGCGTCGCTTGAATACGGGCACGGGCTCGGGATCGAGGCGGTGCGTGCGACCGAGGCCTCTCGGTTTAGGGTTTGGATTGGAAGTGGAAGCCAAGAGTCGAGCCTCGTGGGCAGTCTTCCAGCGTGAGACGGAAGAGTACCGCGAAACGGCCTGCGATCAGGAAGACCGCTACACCGTTAGGCTAGCACGCTAGGGAATCGGGAAAGCACACCGATGGTCCACAGGAACCACCGGGTGCAAGATTGGGAAACTAGCTGTTCTTGGCTTTAAGGAGCGCGAGCGCCTTGTTCAGCATGGAATCTTCTTTGGGCTGCGCGCCATCTTCAAACTCATCATCGGTTGCTTGGCCCACTTGTACAGTGGGCATGACGGCGTTGTCCTGAATTTTCTTGCCGTCAGGTCCCTGGTACTTCGCCACGGTCAGCAACAGTGCCGCGCCATCCGGTAATTCAATGGTCTTCTGCAGCGATCCCTCGCCAAACGTGCGCTCACCCACTACATCGCCGCGCTTCGCGCCTTCCACCGCGTCCGCTGTCAACTCAGCAGCGCCATAGGTTCCGCGATTGACCAACACCGCCAGTGGTTCGCTTGTGATTGCTTTCGCGGGATCCGCAGAAAATGTCTGCGCGGGATACTTCTGCCCCTCCAGCGTCGCCAGAGTCCCCTGATTGACAAAGAAATTCGCCAGGCGCAAGCCCTCTGTGGCGTCACCCTGAGAACAGTCGCGCAGATCGAGTACAACCTTGCGATTCTTCCCGGCGCCTTTGAGCTTGGCTGCAATTTCATCCACGCGGGCCGTGGTCAGCTCGCCCGGCTTTAGATAAAGGATGCTCGCATTCTCATATTGCTGCTCGCTCATGGCAGGCAGGGCTGCAACGGTGCGGGTCAGCGTGATCTTGTCTGGATCGGGTTTGCGCGGACGCACCAGTGAAAGAGTTACCGTCGATCCCTGCTTGCCTTCCAGCATCATGCGGATCACAGCGAGAGAAAGTTCGCGCGTCGACTGATCGCCGATCGACTCAATCACGTCGCCATCGGCAATGTGCTCATGTTCGGCAGGAGAGCCGGGCAAAACGCTTACGACCGTCGCGTAGCCATAGCGCTTTGAAACAGTCACGCCAATCTGTGCCACGCCTGTTGTCGGCCGGTCTTTGTAAATCTTGTATTCAGCCGGAGTCAGATAGCTCGAGTCGGCATCGAGCGATTCCAGCAGTCCGTGCAGCGCCCCCGTCGTCACATTGGTGATGTTGGGGTCGGTCACGTAGTCGCTCTGGATCCGTTTCAGCACTTCAGCGTAGACATGCATTTGACGGTAGGCGCCATCATCTTCGCCCCCGGCGTGCACGCCAAAAAAGCCAAACTGTCCGAGACCGAAGCCGAGGCCCAGCGCGGCAAACACCGCGACGCCCAGGACGAAGACAAAACGCTGGAAAAATCGAGACACACACACCACCGGGGCGGTTCCAGGAGGGAACAAACCGCTCACTCTCTATAGACGCAATCATACCGCAGGTGGTGATTTTCACAGGATTGCCTGGGTACGGCGACGGGCGCTGGTAACGGTGCAGAATGCACGCGAAAGGAACACAAATTGGACCTCAAACCACCGGACCCCTATGCAAGCCCTAATTCGGACTCGTTATTTGTCCCGATTAGAATCAGAGGTTTATGTGAGTTTCAGACCTTCTCGCTCGCTGAGATTTGCTTTAACTCCTCGATGGTTCGTTCGAGCTCGCCGACAATCCGATTTCCGCCGGACTTCCTGAAGATCTTGAGCAGTTCGTCGAAATACCAGAGTTGCTGGTCGCGTCCGCGCTTGAAGCGCTTCCACACCTCGGGGCCGATAACCCGGTAGTCCTCCACGATGGTCCGTGCATTGTGCAGCTTGTCGGCGGCAGAGATGAGTTGCACCTCTTTCGGTTCCTTTTTTAAGCGATTGAGATAGCCCTTCTTGCGGGTAAGCCAGTCCACTTTGTTATTTGGATCTTCGGCCAGTGAGTCGGACAACCCCTCGACCATCTTTGCGACTTTCGGCCCAAAGTTGCGCACGATGTCTTCAAGCCGGAGCCCTCCGCCATGATCTTCGGCCGCATCGTGAAGCACCGCTGCGATCGCCATGTCCTCGGTGACGGGGAACTTTACATGCCCCGCTTCACTCATCACGAGGGCAGCCACGCCCAGCAGGTGCGCCATATAAGGAATTTCCGTCCCTTTGCGCCTTTCAATGTGCAGCGTCCGCGCGTAATCTACAGCGCGGGTAAATCGGTGCGTCAGGTGCAATTGCTCTTTCACCATCTTCAACCTCCTTAAGCTAGTGTTCTTCGCGAATCTATGGACATCGCCGGGCCGTCCCATCATCGCTTGATAGGCCGGTAAGACAGGTAAGTTTTAGAAAAGATTGGTGGCGGGAGGCAGGATCGAACTGCCGACCTACGGGTTATGAATCCGTCGCTCTAACCATCTGAGCTACCCCGCCGGCAGGGCCGCGGTCGAACAACCGCATCACTCTTGATGATACGGGCGCACGAAAATATGGTCAAACGATCCGAGGTCCCTTGCCGACCACGCGCAGCCCCTTCGTAACTCCCTTTGCAACCGTAAAGATGGCCGCAAATCTGGTTGAACGTCTCTTGTAGACTTGCCTGCATGCAGACACTGCGAGTGGCCGGGGTCATTCCGGCGCGGCTGGGGTCCACACGCCTGGCGCGCAAGGTACTTCGCGAGATTGCCGGCCGACCCATGGTGGAGTGGGTGTGGCGCGCTGCTGCCGCAAGCGGGCGCATGGACCCAGTCCTGGTTGCCACCGACTCCGACGAAGTCGCCCAGGTCTGCCAAGCGCGCAACATTCCCTTTGCCATGACCTCGCCCGCGTGTGCCAGTGGATCGGACCGGGTGAGGGAAGTGGCCCTCCAGGTCGACGCAGATGTCTACGTCAATATCCAGGGCGACGAGCCCACGCTGACTCCGGCATTCTTCGATCCGCTGCTCGAACTGTTCACTCGCCCCGAAGTCGAAGTCGGCACTCTGGCCGTGCCTTGCCCTCTTCACGAGTGCACCAATCCAAATGCCGTAAAGGTCGTCACGGCACTCGACGGCCGCGCGCTCTACTTCTCTCGCGCCACCATCCCGTTTGACCGCGATCTGTCCGGATTTACCGGCTATCGCAAGCACCTCGGCATCTACGCTTATCGCAAAGCGGCACTCGAGCGATTTGCCGCGCTCCAGCCGTCGCCCCTGGAGAAGCTCGAAAAACTGGAGCAACTGCGTCTGCTCGAAAACGGCATCGCCATCTATGTGGCCGAGGCTCCGGAAGACACCATCGGCGTGGACACGGAAGAAGATCTGCAGTGTGCCGAAGCCTTGCTGCGCAAGCGAATGGATCTAGCTGATTGAGGTTTCCAAAATGGACAAGAACAGTTTTCTGATCGATCTTTCAGAATCCGGCAAGACTTCGTTTGGAAAAGTTGACTTCCAATCGCAGAGCTTTCCACAGAAAGTCTTCTCAGCGATCTGGTCCGTCGAAAGCGAAGTGAACAACGGCGGATTCTCTCAGTACTTCCTGAATTTCAGTTCTGAGACCGCCGGGTTCGTCGCTGAGGCACTCGACACGATTGGTGTTCCAAAGACAGCGGACATCTGCAAGCGGGCAGTTGCTGTTGCGTTTCCTGCAGGGATGCCTTCCGAACCCGAAGAGATTCAGGCAGCCGCGGCAGACATCTCTGACGAGACAGAAGAGAAACTGGATGCGCTGGATCGGGAGTTTTATTCGTATCCGCATGACTTGACCGGCTTGCTTTTCTCGTTTGTCGCAAAGCATCCGGAGGAATTTGGTGCCGTACCGGGCGACATCGCGCCGTAACCTGGCCAGGAAGAATTGCGCGCAAGAACCGGAGTGTCCAACGGCTCAGTTTCGGCGACGATAGTCCCCATGAGTGCAACCGTTCAATTCGCCATGAGTAAGAGAATGCCAGGACCGATTGATCCCGAGAGCGCGTGGCGCCAATTGCTCGCGCGCGATGCGTCTGCGCCGTTCTTCTACGCTGTCACCACAACCGGGGTTTTCTGCCGGCCGAGCTGCAAGAGCCGCTTGCCGCGCCGCGAAAACGCCCGCTTCTTCGCGACTGTAGCCGATGCCCGGGCCGCCGGATTTCGTCCCTGCAAGCGCTGCACTCCTTCGGAGGGAAGCCCTTTGGAGAAGATTCGTGCCGGCATCGAGAAAGCACGCCGGCATATCGAACAAAACGTCGATCGCGCCGTGCCTCTCGAGGAGCTCGGTCGCCTCGCCGGTATGAGTCCGTTCACACTGCAGCGAGCCTTCAAAAAGGAAATGGGCGCGAGCCCTCTGCAATACCAGCGTGCCCTGCGGGCGGGCAGCCTGCGAACTGCCCTGCGTGAGCGCCCTTCGGTTACAGACGCCATCTATGAGGCGGGGTTCGGTTCCTCCAGCCGCGCCTATGAAGGCGCACAACTTGGCATGACGCCGGCCCGCTTCGCGCAAGGTGGTAAGGGCGAGCACATTGGTTGGAGCACGGCTCGCTCTCCGTTTGGGTGGGTTGTTGTCGGCGCGACCGAACGCGGCCTCTGCTGGCTCTCGCTGGCGCAGTCGTCGGCAGAAGCAGAAGCGAGCCTCCGCGCAGAATTTCCGGCGGCCCAGCTCCATCGCGATGCTTCGCTTGCCTCCTGGGTCGACGGTGCGATTCACAATGTGAAAGAGGGTGTCGACCTCGCATCCGACAACAACGAGCGCCTCGATTTGCGTGGCACCGTGTTTCAATTGCGCGTCTGGCAGGCGCTGCGTCAGATCCCGCGCGGAGAAACACGCAGTTACAGTCAGCTGGCGCGCGATCTGGGCAATCCCAACGCGACACGCGCCGTGGCTCGCGCCTGCGCCACCAATCGCGTGGCTCTGCTGGTACCGTGCCATCGCATCGTAGGCGCAGACGGCAGTCTCACCGGCTATCGCTGGGGCGTCGACCGCAAGCGCCAACTACTCGAAGCGGAGCGCGAAACGACCCGCTGACCCGCGTAAAACAACAAACCCGCGAGCTCAAAAAGTTCGCGGGTCATCGTTTGCGCAACCGCGTCGTTTTACAGCCTGGCGCCGCCAGAGGCCTTGATGAACTGGCCGGTCACCCAGTAAGAGTCATCCGAAGCCAGGAAGGCTGCGATCGACGCAACATCCTGCGGCTGGCCAATGCGGCCAAGTGGTGTTTCTGCTTCGGTCTTCTTCTGGAAGTCGCTGCCAATGAAGCCTGCGGTGTGCGTCCCCTCGGTTTCAATCATGCCGGGGTTCAACGAGTTTACGCGGATCTTCTTTGGCCCGAGCTCTCCCGCGAGTGCCACTGTGATGGAGTCCAGCGCACCCTTCGTCGCGCTGTAAACCGACGCTGCTGGAATTCCCGCCGCTGCAACAGAGCCGATATTGATCACGCTGCCGCCTTTAGGGTCGAATTGCTTCAGCGCAGCCTGCGTGGTGAGCAGAAGTCCGAGCACGTTCACGTTGAACTGTTTGTGGAAGTGTTCCGGCGTAACCGTTTCGAGCGGGCCAAACTCGTAGATGCCCGCATTGTTCACGAGAATGCTGATGGGACCAAGCTGCTTGGCAACCGCATCAACTAACGGCCCGATCGCATCGGGATCGGCAACGTTGGCCTGTACCGCAATGGCCTTGCCGCCCGCCTTCTTGATCTCCGCAACCACCTTATCCGCCCCTGCCTTGCTGCCCGAATAATTGACCGCGACCGCTGCGCCGCGCGCCGCAAGTTCAAGCGCAATCGAAGCGCCAATCCCCTTGGATGCACCCGTAACCAGCGCCACTTTACCTTCAAGATTTGCCATTGTCTTGTCTCCCGCTCGAAGTGTCATCTCTTCGACATTTCGATAACTGTCGAATTGATTGCGCAGACCCATGGAAGGATTCAGGAGATTTGTGCAAACTTTGTCTGTTTGAGTCAGCGCTGCGTGCAGCTGGTTGTTTCCAGCGCCTTAAGTCCCGTTGCCAGCGCATCCAGAACGCCTGGCCTTAAGGTCAGGAAGTGAAACTTGCCTTCGCGCCGGACCTCGATCAGGCCGGCGTTCTCCAGTTCCTTGATGTGGTGCGACAGCGTAGCCGGCGCAATCTGCAGTGCCGCCAGCGCCTGCGAGCAGCCCAGTGGGCACGAGGCCTTCGCGATGCGCTCCAGCAACTCGAAGCGCCGCGGATCGGCCAGCGCCTTCAAGATTGATGTGCGGCGTGCGCGAGTCAGTCGTGCGCTCGACGCAGCTTCTGTGGTTTCTTCCTTTGTGGCATTCTTCGGCATCGCTTCGCTCTGTCTGCTCTTTGGATGCAATGGTAGCCCACTTTGCCTCAAGCGAGAGGTCGTGTCCCTACAGCCAGCAGCGTCTGAAACTGCGGCGCATCCGCATCTTTATCGACGATCGACGCTTCGACCGCAGTGAATCCGGCCGCTGCAATCATTGTCTCCAGCTCTGCTTCACCAAATCCCAGCCACTCGTCGGCGTAGAGTTCGCGTGCTTCTTCAAAGCGATGTTTCGCAAGATCGAGAACCACAAGACGCCCGCCCGGACGCAGAATCCTTAACGCTTCGCGGAGTGCGCGCTGAGGATGTGCCGCATGATGCAGCGATTGCGAAAAGAACGCGAGATCGACAAGTGCATCGTCGATTGGCAACTCTTCCATGTCGCCCAGCCGAAACTCGACATTCTTCGCGCCGCTGCGGTGTGCCTGTTCGCGGCCGACTTCCAGCATTTTCTCTGACGAATCGACAGCGAGCACCTTCACCGCACTGCGTGAAAGGAAAACAGCGAAGCTCCCATCGCCCGCGCCCAGGTCGGCAATGGTCATCGGCGGAAGCAGACGCAGAAATGCTTCCACGAGGCTCTTCCAGCTTTTCCCCGGCACATAGTCGCGGCCCAGCCTGCCCGCAACATTGTCGAAAAACGCGCGCATCCGGTCTTGGCGCTTCTTCACGACGCGTCGCATCGCGGTCTGATCCGACGGAAACTCCGCAGACTCGCGCTTCGCCTCCGCCAGCAGCCCATCGACAAACTTTGCCGTCTCTGAGTCGCCCGCCAACTTGTACAAGCTGCTCTTTCCCGCGCGCCGGTCTTCCACCAGTCCGGCCGTCTTCAGCAACGAAAGATGTGTCGAAATCGAGCTCTGCCCCATGGTCAGAATCTCCTGTAGTTCTGCCACAGATAGCTCTTCTTCCTTTAAAAGCAACAGGATACGGAGCCGGTTAGGCTCGGCCGCTGCGCGAAGAATTTTGACAATTGACGCCATAGCTGTTTTCTGGTTAGATATCAACATATCACGATACGTTGATTAAAGGAGTCAAGAATGTCAGCAACCACC
>Ga0210385_10000378_pt1 | contig 34195 bp, 32 predicted proteins | sample IncBWH26OmetaG_FD_160107 | JGI IMG/M metagenome (GOLD analysis project Ga0210385, IMG submission 160107) | Forest soil microbial communities from Barre Woods Harvard Forest LTER site, Petersham, Massachusetts, United States - Inc-BW-H-26-O ...
GCGCGGCGCCGCGCGCGAAGGTCAGCTTCACGACCTGCTTGTACGTCTCGCCCGTGCAGACGATGCCGTCATGCGACCACACGGGCACTCCCAGCCATTTCCACTCTTCCTGAATGGCGGGGTCGGCATCGTGAATGAGCTGTCGCATCTGCGCGAGCATCGCGCCTCGCCAATCTCCCAGCTCTTCAATCCGCCGGCTGATATTCGCTGCAGCTTCCCCATCCGCCGCACGGACCCTCGATTTCATGATCTCTCCCTACTGCGGTCAGGGGCAAAGCCCGAGTGCCAATGCACAGGCGGTGGCGACATCAAGATGTCGACTAGGGGCGTTCGCGGCAACCCCGTTTGGTCCCGGGTGCTGATTGAGGCTGTCCACCACGGCAGCGCACATGCGCTCTTCGACCGGCCGCCGCCGCCGGTGCTCGCGGGCCTCATGTGCCGCGTTCGAACTGGCGGCAATTCGCCGCGCATCATCATAGCGTCGCTCCTGGCAGGCCAGAAAGGCCAGGGTATCGAGGGCCGTATAGAGCTTGCTGCTGTCGAAGCGTACTGCGAGTTCGTGCAGTTCGCCACACATCGCCCGCGCCTCGTCCATCTCGCCGCCGATCAACAGCGCGCTGGCGAGCACGAGTAACAGATCGAATTGCGTCTCACGCCGGCCAAGATGTCGCAGGCTGGCCGCCAAAGGGCGACCCAGTTGCAGCGCCGCGGCGATGTCACCGCGGACGAAGTCGAGTTCGACGAGGTATACGCTCGCCAGCAGTGCCTGCCGCTCGCTGGTCGTCAAGGCCAGCCGAACGGCGCGCTGATAGGCCGCGCGGGCTTGCGTGAACAGTCCCGCGCCCGTCAGCAGATCACCTTCGCTCAACGCGCCATGCGCCAGCAGGCGTGCCGGCCACGCGGGATCCTCGAGCCGCTTGGCCACATCGAATGATGACTGTGCCGCGGCGGAATCGAGGCTCGGATTCACCGCGAGCTGCATCAGCGCGAAATAATGGGCGCGGGTATCGTTGGTCGCCGCGTGCATATCAGCGGCAAGCTCCGCCGCATAGCGCGCGCGATCGCCCTTCTGGGTCGAATCGTAGACTGCGATGGCCTCCCAGAAGCGCCCAATACGCGCTCGCGGCAGCTCATCGGACAGCAGCGCCAGGACCTGGGCATAACGGGCGCGCCCTTCCGCGTACAGGTCGGTCTCGACCAACAGCGGCCACGCCGAACCAAACAGCCCGACGCCCAATTCCCGATCGTGGCCGATGCTCCAGTCCAGTGCTGCCCGAACGTTATCAAGTTCGGGCTGGTAGCGATGCAGCCAGATGGCCTCATCCAGTGACCAGTACTCCTGATAGGCCACGTCGAGGAGTTCAAGCAGGGTGCGGGCCATGCGACCCCGAGTTGCATCCAGTTCCAAGGTGCTGGTGAGGCGGTCAAGCGCGTAGCTGCGTGCCGTCTCGAGCAGCGTGTAGCGTGGCGGGTCGACCGCCAGGACCGTCACCAGCGATCGGTCGACCAGTCGACCGATCAGATCGATCGCCTCGGAGGCGTCGATATTCTGGTCCGCCACACAACGCGCGGCGGCCTTCAGCGAAAAACTTCCGGCAAATGCACCCAATCGGTTGAATACCAGCTGTTCGGGCCCCGTGAGCAGACCGTAGCTCCAGTCGAACGCGGCATGCAGCGCCCCATGTCGCGGATCGGCGTGCCTGCCCGTCTGTCGCAACAGGCGGAATCGGTCATCGAGTCGCTCCAGCAGCGCGGCGAGTCCCAGTGCGGGAACCCGCGCAGCCGCGAGTTCCAGTGCCAGCGGAATTCCATCCAGCCGTTTGCAGATCTGGGCTACCAGTCGCGCATTGCTCGGCGACAGCTCAAAACGCCGATCGGCCGCGGCCGCTCGCTGCACGAACAGCGTGACGGCGGCATACTGGGAGGCATCCTGCTGTGCCATATCCGAATCAGGAAACGGCAGTGCGGCCAGTCTGTACACCACTTCCGAGCTGATGCCGAGCGGGACCTGACTGGTCACCAGCGCGCGCACTCCGCGCGTCTGTTGAATCAGCGCCGCCAGCGGCTCGCCGAGCGCATCCCCGAGATGCTCGGCACGATCGAGAATCAGCAGCAGCGGCACGTCTTCCAGTGCCTGCCGCAATGAGGTGAAGGCGTCCTGATCGTCGGGCAACGCCAGACCAAGCGCCAGGGCGATCGATGACAGCACCAACGGTTCCTGATCGTGCGGCCCGAGCGACACCCACGCGACCGCGTCGGCCTGCTCCGCCTCGCGTACCAGGATCTCCTGCGCGAGCCGCGTCTTGCCGACGCCGGCGCCACCGACGATGGTGACCAGTGAGGATCGTGCGAGCGCTTCCCGGATGGCGCGCATATCCCCGTCACGACCGATCATCGGCCCCAGTCGCAGCGGCCACGAACGGCGCGGAATGGTCAGTCGTGGCGGCTCGCGACGCACCGTGGGCCTGTGCACGGGCTCGCCTGCGCCCGGGTCCGGGGTCGCCACCGGCAGCTCGAGGCGGTAGCCGAAACCGGGCACGGTATGGATCGCACCGGCACCGAGCACGCGCCTGAGGCTCGCGACCTGCGCGGGAAGATTATTCTCATCGACGACCAGCCGCGGCCAAACGCGCTCGAGCAGGGTGTTTTTCGAGACCAGCCGTCCGTGGTTCTCGACCAGCACCAGCAGCAGGTCAAAAGCGCGCGCGCCGATCTCGACCGGTTTGCCGGCGCTACAGAGCCTGCGTTCGGATGGATAGAGCTCAAAAGCCCCGATGCTTATCCGGTCCATGTCAGCCACGATTCATCAGGCATTTAACAACAATTCACAGAAGTCTCAGCACCACTTCAAGACCCGCAGCGTGTCCCGCGGGATGCTGTCAGCGCCGAAGACATCATCATCAAATGGGAGATTGTCATGAAGAACTCAATTGCCTTGATTGCCATCGCGACCCTCGCCACCGGCCTGTCCGCGCACGCCCAGGCCTCTACAATGTCTGAAGTCCCCTCTGAGGCGGTGCAATATTCGGATCTCGATTCGACCAGAAGCCACGATGCTGCGCTGCTTTTCGAACGCATTGACGCTGCGGCCGGCAGAGTCTGTGGCGCCAAATACAAAGTGGGCTCGCTGGCCATATCCCCGGCCTGGCGCAACTGCGTGCAGGTCGCGATACGCGCTGCCGTAGCGAAGGTCAACAGCCCCGCCGTCACCTCCTACGCCGCAGCTCATGACGCCGCGCCGGGTGACACCCTGGTGGCGCGGCGCAATTGAGACTCTGGGTTGGCGCCCCTGAGGCTGGTTTCAGGGGCGCATCCGGGTTCCAATTCAGAGTTAAGTCATTGATAAATATACTTTGCCAGGGCCGCAGGGCCGCGACAACGCCTGGCTTTAGGGAATTTTCATAGGCGTTTCAAGACAAGCACGTTCACCTGGGTAAAACTATCTTGCGGTCGCGAAAACCGCTGCATGAAACCGAAATTCACGGAGAAGAAGATGCCGAAATTTGTAATTGAACGGGAGATTCCGGGCGCCGGCAAGTTAAGTCCCGCCGAGCTGAAAGCGATCTCCAAGAAATCGTGCGGAGTGCTGAGCAGCCTCGGGCCGAGCGTGCACTGGATCCAAAGCTACGTGACGGCTGAAAAAATCTACTGCGTTTACCACGCGGCGGACGAGGCGCTGATACGCCGCCATGCCGAACTCGGCGGGTTTCCGGCTAACAAGATCTCGCAGGTGACGACCATGATCGATCCGGCAACTTCAGAGTAGCCACATCAGCCCTTGACCTGTCGACCGTCAACCCAGACCTTCTTGATGTTGGGGCGCCTCACATTCCAGATGATCTTTTGCAGGGTATCGACCTGGTTGTCGTGATCGTAGAGACGCAGGTCGGAATCCGGGACAGACGTGGCGAGCAGCAGGGCGTCAAATCGGTAACCCGGCTTGAGCAAGCCGAGGGGCAGATCGAGCGCGATGCCGCCCGCGGTGGTGGCGAGATAGAACGCCGTTACGAAGGAAATACGGGCGCCGGGCACCCCGCGCGCCGCGGGCGATCTGGCCGGATCGGTGCCGTCCTCGAGCAGTTTTGAGAAGGTTGCGGCCATCGCGACCACATCAAACATCGAAGGCCTGGGCCCGCCGGCAATGTCGGTCCCCAGGGCGACGTGAACGCCCTCCTCCAGGCAGGTCTTGACCGGCAGCACGCCGTTCGAGCCGAAGGCATTCGAGAGCGGGCAATGGGCGATGGCGGCGCCCGCCTGCCGAATCAGCGCGCGATCACTGTGGGAGAGGTGACAGCCATGTGCGAGGATGGTGCGGCGGTTCATCAGACCGAAGTCCCGGATGGCCACGGCATCATGGCGGCCGGTGCGCTTGAGCACGTATTCGTGTTCCCAATCGGTCTCCGAGCAATGGGTCTGCACCGCGCAGTGGGTCTCGGCGGCGAGTTTTCCCAAGCCCGTCAGCAACTCATCGGTGCAGGCGGGGATGAAGCGCGGCGTGATGATCGGCTCGATCAAGCGCCGATCATTGCCCGGCAGAGCCCTGACGTATTCAATCAGGGCGCGCGTTTCCTCGATCGCCACGGCGGCCGATTGGTCGCGATAGCTGTCCGGGCATTGCCGCGGGTCATCCATCGCAACTCGTCCCACCAGCGCCCGCTGCCCCTGCTTCAGGCACAGTTCGGCCAGGATCTGGGTCGCGGGCAGATGTCTGGAGCCGTAATACACGCCCGTAGTCGTACCGTGGGTGAGCAGCGTCGAGACCATGTCGGTGTAGACCCTGCGCGCAAACTGCGTGTCGGAATAGCGGGCTTCGAGCTTGAATGTGTATTCGATCAGCCACTTCTCCAGCGGCAGATCGAGCGCGGTGCCCATCTGCGGCCACTGCGGAGCGTGAATGTGGGTGTCGATCAGGCCGGGTAACAGGCACTGCGAGGCGCCCAATTCGAGCAGGCGCCCCTCCCGCCGAAAACTGGCGGCGGCTGGGCCATCGCCCTTGCCGAGACTCGCGATCAACCCGTTGCCGTCGATCACGAGCAGCGCATCGGGCAACACCTCCAGGTGATCCGGCTCGGGCACGTGCATCACCCTGCCGCGAACCGCCCATTGCTTACCCGTGGCACTGTCCGGATAGGCCGGCGAACTGGCCAGTAACGCCGCACCGGCCGCAGTGCCGAGATTGAGAAATTCACGCCGCGAGGGTTGCAACGGATCGTTCATTTGTTTGCCGCCAGGGTTTTACAACGTCTTGGACATCGCCAGAAACTCAATGGAAAGTCCCGGCCCCAACTCGTACGTGACGGGCCTGAGGGGAACGTAGCCGCGAGCCTCATAGAGGGCGACGCCGGTCAGCGTCCCCATCAGTTCGAATCGGGAGAATCCCGACTTGCAGGCAGCGGCTTCGCAGCGCGACAGCAGCGCCGTTGCGATGCCGCGGCGGGTATGGGCAGGGTCCACGAAGAATGCGCGGATTTTAGCCGCATCCGTTTTCGGGTCCAGCTCACCGGCTTCGCGATCGGAGCGCTGATCCCCGCCGAATAGCGTTCGGCGCCGGCTCCATCCGCCGCAACCGATGATGGCGCCGCTCGGATCCTCGGCCACGAAATAGGTACCGTCGTGGATCAGCTGGGTATCCACTCCGAATGCACCGCGCAGCGCCCCCTCGATTTGGGGCGCGCTATAGCGGGCAGCGCCCAAAATGCGCGCTGAGCGAGCGATCAAATCGACCAGGGCGGTGCGATCGTTCAGGGTCGCTTGTCGAATCTGGTATGAGGCGTCTTCCATCGACGGGTGCCGGTCGCTCGTGAGGAAGAGAAGTAAAGCACAGAGGGAGCCGCATCCGTCAGGTGCGGCTCCCGGATGTGGCGCTACTTACCGCCAAACTTGTAGTTGAGGTCGATTCCCGCGGTCAACGGCTGACTCACCGTGTAGCGCTGGAAGCTCAGCAGCGCGAGATCGATCTGCGGCTGGGGATCCTCGAGCACCGCTTTGTTCAGCAGATTGTCCACGAACAGCATGGCGCTCCAGTTGCCTGCCTGCACACCGAATCGCAGCTTGGTCAGATCGTAGGCCGCAAGATGCACGATAGCCCTCTGGGTAGTGTTGCCATAGATCGACAGAGTCAATCCATAGGGTATGTCGGTCCGATTGCCGACGTAGTCATTCTCCAAAACGCCCAGAATCGTCATGCCGTTGGCCATCGGAAACTTGTAGGTCAGCGTCTGCGCGGATGTGATTTTCGGTGTGTCCGCCACTTCCTGGCCCGCCAGGAAGCCCGATGGGGCATTGTCATCGACGAAGTAAGCATGGTCGTAGCTCACATTGACAGCTAAGGTCAGACTGCTGGTGAGGAGGGCTTTGGTTTCGAGTTCGAGGCCCGTCATCTTCGCCTTGGCACCATTGACCGTGTAACCGAAGCCATCGGCGTTGGTCAGCAACTGTGGATCGTTCCAGATTTCATAGTACACATCGCCGTTCACCATCAGCCGGTGGTCGAGAAACTCGGTCTTCGCACCCAGCTCGTAGTTCCACACATCATCGGCCGCGAACGTCTGCGGTGACGGCACATAGGCGGTGGTATTGAATTTGGACTGCAGTGCGCCTTCGACGAAGCTGGCGAAGCAGCCCCCAACCGTGCCGGGCGGACAGGTCGTGGGTAGGAACTGATTGACGCCGCCGGGACGGAAGCCCTTGGCCCCCGTAGCGTAGACCATCATATCGGGGGTGATTTGATAGGACAGATCGAGCTTCGGAGTCACGCCGACCTGCTTGGACTCGAAAACCCCGGCCATGGGGTATTGCCCGGGCTCCCCGCTCAGTTCGGCGCCACCTTCATTGTCAGATTGCGTCGTGTCATACGAGAACCGCCGGGCACCCGCCGTAATCTTGAAGTCCGGTGTGAGTTTATATGACACCTCGCCAAACACTGCCGTCTGTTTGATAGTCGCAGGCTCGAAGGCGGTGAAGACCGCCGGGTTGTCCACTCCGAATGCAGACTCCAGGGTGGCGGCGGTCGCCTCCGGCTGATTCGATGACATGCTCCAGGTGGAATCAAGCTTGGAATAGAAGAAACCTCCCAGCCACTGGAATGCGGAGTCACTGGTCGAGGCCGCGCGAATTTCTTCGCTGATCTGCTGCGTATAGTCCCTCTCCCAGGTAGCAGGAGAATTCGGTCCCTGAGCTCCGGTGGTGACATCGTAGGTGCCCACGGTCGGATTGGGGAGGATTGCCGGAATGGTGCCCAGCCCGGCATTGGAGACCGCGTTTTCCTCCGTCGAGTCCTGGGAAATGAACGACTTGCGGTTCCAGTCCGCGGTCGCGGACGTCACGCTGAAACTCTCAAATTGATAGGCGACCTTCAGGCTCCCCAGTGTGAAGCGATCGGAATAAGGCTCCGGCGTATCGTACGGCTCATAGTGGGCCTCCGGTCCCGAGACGCTAGGGCTGATGCCGGTGGTGTCGGTCGCACTCGGGCCATCCTGATTGGTAAGCTGGTACATCACCATCGGCTCGATGGTCAGTTGCTCGATCGGACTCCACAGCAGGCTCGCCCGGGTCGACTCGGTCGTCGACTTATTGCTGCCCGTATAGTCCATCTGCACCGGGGCGGCCTGCACATTGCCACGTGTCAGGGTGCCTGCCGCATTGTCGTAATCAAGCGGGAACTGCCCGTCCTGAATGACGATGCGCTGGACCCAGCCGCTGGTCTGTGACAGTGCACCGACGATGCGTACCGCCGCCGTGCTGCCCAGCGGCAGGTTCAGCATGCCGTTCTGCGCCGTGTTGATGCTGCCGCCGGAGGCGGTGTCCGAGACAATCGTCTCTCCCGAGGCGTCGAAGGCTCCCAATTCCGGGGCATTGGGTACGAGCCGCACCGTACCGCCCATGGAGCCCGAACCATACAGAGTACCCTGCGGACCGCGCAGCACCTCGACACGACTGAGGTCATAGAGGTTCGGATCGATCACCACCTTACCGTTCTGCGCCGAGGCGGGCGAGGACAGTGGCGTTTCATCCAGATAGAAGCCGACCGTGGACGAGCTGCCGCCTGAAGACTGCAGACCGCGCATCTCGAATTCCGTCTGCCCCGAACCGCTGGTGCGCATCGACATGCCGGGCACGGATTGCGCGAGATCATCGAAACTGGTCACGCCGCGAGCGGTGAGTTCCTCGGATGTCACCGCGGTCACGCTGATCGGCGTGGTTTGCACCGTCGACAATCGCTTGGTTGCAGTGATCGTCACTTCCTGCAGAGTGTCGCCGGAATCGGTGGTGGCATCGGCCGCCAGGGCCTCTGCGAAGCAGACTCCAGAGATGGCGCACACGACGCCGACGAACTTCAGTGCCTTTTCAAACTTACGACTAGCTGACAGACGATGCATCTGGATCCCCTGGTAGATGTTATTTATTGAGCGCGCGCACGGGCTCGCTCAGATGGCCGGAACATAGCATATGCATTGTGGTTTGCACCTGACATAGCGAACCATCAGCGAGGATGGCCACCAGGAAGTGCGTTGCGCTAACGCGACGTCTTAAGATGGTGCAGAAGCAGTGCCGTAGTCTTGCAGCCACCTTTCGATGACGGATGGCATTTGAATCGACGCGACATCGCGATCCGTTTCGAGCGTTCGGATCGTCTTTGGTGAGTCCCACAAAGGAGAATCACAATGGCTCACATGGTCGTGATCTATCGGACGCCGAAGGATGCCGCGGCATTCGACCGGCACTATTTCGAAACCCACGTGCCCCTGGCGAAGAAGATTCCGGGTCTCAGAAAATATGAGATCAGCGAGGGCGCGATCGTCACGCCGGTAGGAAATCCCGATGTGTATCGGATCGGGACGGTGTACTTCGATGATCTCGCCGCGATCAAAACGGCATTCGCAAGTCCCGAGGGCCAGGCGGCTGGAGCTGATCGCCGACTCTATGCACCTGACGACTCGGGGATTCAGATGTTCCTGTTCGACACCCGGGAAGTTTGAGATTGGCGATGTCCGGATTCAAAGCGGCCTATGTCCTGGTTCACGGTGCCTGGCACAACCATGCGGTGTGGAACCGGGTTGCATCGATACTTGAAGCTCAGGGCCTCGCTGCCCTGTCGCTCGATCTTCCTGGCGCGGGCATCAACACGATTGCGCCAGCATCGCTCGGGCGTCGGCCGTTTGACCCTGCAGCGTTTGCTGCTGAGCGCTCACCCGTAGCCGGCGTTACGCAGGCGGAGCGCACCGCGGCGGTCGTCGCATTGGTGCAGGAAGCGGCAGCTCTCGGCAACGGCAAAGTCATCCTGGTCGGGCACTCGGCTGGTGGCCTCACGATTTCGGCCGTGGCCGAGCAGGTTCCGGAACTGCTGCGCGCGGTGGTGTACCTGAGCGGGTTCATGCTGCCGAAGGGCATGCCGCTACTCGCGATGCTTCAGCATGAATCCATGACCTCGGCTCTGTCGTCCGGGCTGTTCGTGGGCGAGACCGCCGCCATCGGCGCGACCAGGATCAATGTCGGGTCGCTCGACGATGCCTACCGATCACTGCTCAAGGCGACTTTTTATGGTGACGTGTCGGAGGCGGAATTCGCGCACGTCGCGTCGCAGCTCCATTGCGATGAACCGGTCGCCACCGCCGTGACCCCGTCGGACATCACAGCCGAGAGGTTTGGCACGGTGCCGCGCCACTACATCCGCTGCAGCGAGGATTGCGCGATCCCGCTGGCGTGTCAGGATCAGATGATCGCGATGGTGGATGCCGCCATCGGCGGCAGAACCATCGTCCACACGTTGACCAGCGGTCACTCGCCATTCCTGTCGCAGCCGGACGCCCTGTCGAAGATCCTCATTGGACTGACATGAACGAGACCGAATTTTCAGATCGCCTGAAAGCGCTGCGGCCACGCCTGCACCGCTACTGCGCTCGTATGACGGGCTCGGCGGTCGATGGCGAGGATGTATTGCAGGAAACGCTCATCAAGGCTCTGCGCGCCCGCGCCGCAGGCGCCGAGATCGAGAATCTCGAGGGCTGGCTGATTCGCATTGCCCACAATACGTGTCTCGACTTTCTGCGCCACAGGACCCGAAACTCGGTCGTTCCGCTCACCGAAGACATCGAGGCGACGCCTGTTCCCGAGGCAGATATGCTCGCGGTCGGCATTCGGACGTTTCTGCAGCTGCCTGAACTGCCGCGCTGCGCAGTGATCCTCAAGGATGTCCTGGGCCATTCGATCGATGACATCGCCCACATCGCCGAGTGCACGCCGGCCGCGGCCAAATCAGCGCTGCAGCGCGCACGCGTGGCGCTGCGACGACTCGCGCAGACACCGCCGGACACCCACTTGCCGCTGATGTCGGATGCGGATCGAGGGAAGATGACTGCTTATGTGCAGCTGTTCAAGAATGGCGATTTCGATGCGATCCGCGCCATGCTTGCCGACGATGTGAAGCTGGACCTGGTCAACCGGCTCAAGCTCGAGGGGCGCGACAAGACCGGCCTGTATTTCTCGCGTTATGCGCAAGAGGTGAAGTGGCGGTACGCATTGGGCGCGGTCGAAGGACTGCCGGCCATGCTGGTCTTCGACAGCACCGGCGCGATGCAAAGCCCTGCGTACTTCGTGCTGGTCGGCTGGCGAAACGAGCAGATCACGGCGATCCGTGATTTCCTGTTTGCACCCTACGTGCTCGAAGCGCTTGATTGGGGGCGTCTGAGCTGAGATGCCGAGTGTGCACGGGTCAACGATCACTGGCATTGTGCATACTTCACTGCCAGGTGTCAGCGAACCAGAGGCTGCTCAAAATGAGACGGACGTCGTGGTGTCTCGCACTCGCCTTACTGGCGATCGCGCCCGGAGTTGGGTCCGCGGCCAATCAGTGCACGGCCAGTGACGGGGTCGTCGGCGTGCCCGACGGTCCCGCCAGGTACCTGGGCATCGGTCCGGTTGGGATGGCCGCGCCGCAGGTGCGGGTGACCACCATTCACAAACATGCGGGCTCCACGGTATCGGCAAGCACGCAGGGCCTCCCGAACCCGCAAGTCAACTCGCCGCGATCGCAACCCAGATTCGCACCCAAACCTGCGCGTCCGGAACCTAAGAATGATCAGGAGCGCCTGTTCAACGCCGTGTACGACGGCGATCTCGCGGTGGTGCTGCGCCTGCTACGCTCCCGGAGCGTCGACGTGAACGCTCCGGAACGCAGCGACTTGCGCAGTAGTCTGATCGATTCGGCTGCGGGCGGCGCGCAACCCCTGATCATCCGGGCGTTGATTGAGCACGGCGCACAGGTGCGCGGTCCCGTGGCAGCGATCGACGTTCGCCCGATTGCGGTGGCGATCTTGAATCTCAAGGTCACTCTCCAGCTCCACGGCACTCCCGGCGCATTCGCCTGGCGTCCGGAACGCTCGCCGCAGGACTTCGAGGCGACGATCCGCGAGCTGCTCGACGCCGGTGCCGATGCGGATGGCATGCTCGACCCCACTCATCCGGACTGCGCCTTGGGCGTGCTGTTGACGATGCCGCGATTCGACGGGGATATGCGCATCGCGCGCATGCTGCTCGATCACGGCGCGCAAATCGGCGCCGCAGCCCCGGGCGGGTCGCCGCTTGCCATGGCGATCGCAAATGGGCGCGATGACTTCGTCGACTTGGCGCTGTCAGCGCCTCATCCCGATGCCTCAGCCCTTAGTGCGGCGCTCGCTCCGGCGGTTGGCCGGTACGATGCCACGCTTGTTTCAAGGCTCCTCGAAGCTGGAGCAAGCCCCGACGCCCGCGACTCCTATGGCCGTCCACTGCTTTGCGAAACGGTCATGCAAGGCGAAACATCGCGGTCGCTCGCGCTACTGCTCCTGCAGCACGGGGCGCATGCGGCTGTCGACTGTGTGGGCGGGCCGCCTCTGAATCATGCGCTTCAGGACCATGAGCTGGCGCTGCGATTGCTCGACCATGGGGCCGACCCAAGCCGCGCTGACCTCAACGGCGCCACTGCGCTCAACCTCGTGCCGGATACGGACCATGAACTCATCGATGTCCTTCTGAAGCATGACGCCCAGCTCGGCCAGCCATTTTCCGACCAGCGGGTGATGGGCATTGGGGACGCCGTGGGGACGGTGGCGCCCACCTTGCGGGCCATACTGCACCACCAGGACTATCTCGCCACCCAGCTATTGAGGCGCGACGGCCTTCAGGGCGACACGGCGTGTACCGCCTCGTTGTATGCGGCATCAGTCGGTACCGCGGGGACACTTGCGGAACTGCTGCGCCGTGGGGCCAGCCCGAACTCCATGACACAAAGAGGGCTCACCGCTTTGATGATTGCCGCCCATCACGGCGATGTCGATGCGGTGCGAATACTGCTCGCGCAACCGCAGATCAAAGTCGATCAGTCGACACCGACCGTATTCAATTCAGCGGCCATCATCGGCTACGCCGAGGATCCGCCGCCCCTGCGCACCGGGCATCGCACCGCCCTCATGTATGCGGCTGCCGCCGGCCACACCGAGATTTGCAGGCTTCTCATGCAGCACGGCGCCAAGCTGCGCGAAAAAGACGCCGAGGGGATGACCGCCCTCGACTATGCGAAGAATCCCGAGACGCACGCTGAATTGCAGCAGGCGGCAGAGCGCTGACTGTCGTCATTCCCACTCAATAATCTCCAGGCGTCGTAACTCGTTGATGCAAGGGAAAATTCAGAAGAGCTGTGCTGACAATGCCGTCGGCAATACCGTCCCCAAGTTTTGTTTGATGCCGATGGTTGGCAAGAGATGGCAGCGCGCGGTTGTGCGCACCGGGTGAACTTGCGCTGCAAGTCTTTTGAAAGAAGTTGACGCGGAAGCGGCCGTCATGATACTGAAGTATATGCTTCAGTATCCGATTGATGATCTTTTCCATGCCCTGGCCGCGCCGGGCCGCCGGGCCATGGTGGAACGCTTGGCCAGGGGTCCAGCCACGCTCAGCGAACTGGCGGAGCCCATGGACATGACCTTGACCGCCGTGACCCAGCACCTGCGCATCCTGGAGGCCAGCGGTTTGGTGCACTCTTTCAAACAGGGGCGTACGCGGCATTGCCGCCTGCGCATTGGGGTCATGGACCAAGTGACGAAATGGATCGAGGGGCGCAAGGCCCTGTTGGAGAGTCGCCTGGGCCGGCTGGGCGAGCTGCTGGAAGAGGACGAGGCGGCAGAAAAGAGGAGGCACCGATGAAAGCCAAGCATGCCCTGATCCACGACACCTTCACGCTGGAGCGCCGCTATCCGTCAGCGCCGGCCAAGGTCTACCGTTATTTCTCCGAGGCGAAGTACCGCAAGCGCTGGTTCGGTTCCACCGATGACTGGAGCCAGCGTTCCCACAGCCTCGACTTCCGCGTGGGAGGCCAGGAGCTGGAGCAAGGCGCGCCTCCGGGTGGCCCACTCATCACCTACGACAGCCGCATCCTGGATATCGTGCCAGGCGAGCGCATTATCAACAGCTACGTCCTGGCCGCCGCCGGCGAGCGCTTCTCGGTCTCGCTCTCCACGGTGGAGTTCTTGCCCGACGGGACAGGAACCTTGCTGCGCGTGACCGAGCACGGCGCGTACTTTGACGGCAGCTCTGAGGGCCCCCAGATGCGGGTCCATGGCATCGGCAAGCAGTTGGACCTGCTGGGCCAGGTACTGCAAAAAGACCAAGATTGAACTTCATTCAAGGATCCAGCATGCCTAAGCTCGTCGCCCGTTGTATCACCATCTCGTTAGACGGATTCTCCGCCGCCAAGGGCCAAGCGCACGATGCGCCCTTTGGTAAGGACGGCCTGCGCCTGATGGAGTGGGCCTTTGCCACCAGGTACTTCGCCAATATGACTGGTCAAGAGGGCGGTGCCGAGGGCCTCGACAACGATTTCCTCGTCCATTCTTTCGACAACATCGGCGCCACCATCATGGGCCGCAACATGTTCGGACCGCAGCGCGGCGCGTGGCCCAACGAGGACTGGAAAGGCTGGTGGGGCCCGAACCCGCCCTATCACCACCCTGTCTTCGTGCTCAGCCATCACAAACACTCGAGCTTCGAGATGGAAGGTGGCACCAGCTTCAGTTTCGTCAACGATGGCATCGAGTCCGCTCTAAAGCAGGCCTTTGCGGCGGCTAAGGGCAAGGACGTTCGCATCGGAGGGGGAGCTTCCACGGTCAACCAGTATCTGAAGGCTGGCCTGGTGGATGAGCTGCATTGCGTACTGGTGCCGATGTTGCTGGGCAGCGGCGAAAGGATCTTTGAGGGATTGGATGGGCTCGCAGATAGCCACGAGGTAGCCGAGTACATCCCCTCGAAGACCGTCGCTCACGTGCGCATCGTCAAGAAGGCCAAATGATGGGAGCCGGGACGATCACGGAGATGAAGGAACTCGAATGCATCACCCTCTTTGTCGAAGACCTCGCGGGTTCGAAGAAGTTCTACTTGGAGATCTTCGATGCAAAGATCGCGTATGAAGACCCGGTCTCGGTGGTCTTCAAGCTTGAAAGCGTGATGATCAATCTGCTGAGGATCTCGGAGGCACCGGGCCTGATCGTGCCGGCCAAGGTCGCCGACAGCAGCGCGGGACAGCGGCTCATGTTCACGGTACGGGTGCCCAACGTAGACGAGGTCTGCGGCAAGCTCAAGACCCTGGGCGTTCAGCTCTTGAATGGCCCCCTGGACAGGCCGTGGGGACGTCGCACCGCGGCCTTTGCGGATCCCGCAGGCCATATCTGGGAGCTTGCGCACGAGATCTGAAGCTCAGCGGCCCTGTCAAGAGTTTTGCATATGATTTGGGTCACTCCCACTCGATGGTCGCCGGCGGCTTCCCTGATATGTCGTACACGACGCGCGAGATGCCCGGGACCTCATTCACGATGCGCCGCGACACTTCATCGAGGAAGTCGTACGGCAGCCGCGCCCAGTGCGCGGTCATGAAATCGATGGTCTCAACCGCTCGCAGCGCGACCACGTAATCATAGCGACGCCCGTCACCCATGACGCCCACCGAACGCACCGGCAGAAACACGGCGAACGCCTGGCTGGTGCGGTCGTACAGGTCGTGCCGGCGCAGCTCCTCGATGAATATGGCGTCCGCACGTCGCAGCAGGTCCGCGTATTCCCTGCGTACCTCGCCCAGAATGCGCACGCCGAGGCCGGGACCCGGAAACGGGTGGCGATAGACCATCGCATGGGGCAGCCCCAGCTCGGTGCCGAGACGCCGCACTTCGTCCTTGAACAGTTCGCGCAGCGGCTCCACCAGCTGCAGCCGCATGCGGGCCGGCAGCCCACCCACATTGTGGTGGGACTTGATGACATGTGCCTTGCCCGTCTGGGTACCCGCGGATTCGATGACGTCCGGATATATGGTGCCCTGGGCGAGGAAACCGACATCCTTGAGCTTGTTCGATTCCTCTTCAAATACCTCGACGAACAACCCGCCGATGATCTTGCGCTTGGCCTCCGGATCGGTGACTCCCTTGAGCGCGCCCAGAAAGCGCTCCGCGGCATCGATGCGGATGACCTTCACGCCGAGGTTCTGCGCGAAGGTGCGCATGACCTGGTCGCCCTCCCCCAGGCGCAGCAGACCGTGATCGACGAACACGCACACCAGTCGGTCACCGATCGCCAGGTGCAGCAGCGCCGCGACCACACTGGAGTCGACGCCGCCGGACAGCCCGAGCAGTACTTTGCCGTCACCGACCTGCGCCCGTACACGCCGCACGCCGTCCTCGATGATGTTGCCGACGCTCCACAATGCATCGCAGCCGCAGATCTCGCGTACGAAACGCTCGAGAATGCGCGCGCCCTGCAGCGTGTGCGTCACTTCGGGATGGAACTGCACGCCATAGTAACGGCGCCGCTCATCGCTCATGGCAGCGTAGGGCGCGTGCTCGGAAGCGGCGGTGGCGATGAAACCATCGGGCAGCTGCGTGACCCGGTCGCCGTGACTCATCCACACATCGAGCACCGCGCGGCCATCGTGATCGCGACGATCGCTCAGGCCATCGAGCAGCCGGCATTTTTCGGTGACTGCGACCTCCGCATAACCGAATTCGCGTATCAGCCCCCCCACTACCTGGCCGCCCAATTGCTGCGCCATGGTCTGCATGCCGTAGCAGATGCCCAGCACCGGCACTTTCAACTCGAACACTGCGGTGGGCGCCCGTGGCGGCTGCGAATCCGTGACCGACTCCGGACCGCCGGACAGGATCACGCCGCGCGGCGCGAAGCTGCGGACCGCGGCCTCGGTCATATCCCAGGGGTGGATCTCGCAGTAAACGCCGCTCTCGCGCACCCGGCGGGCTATCAGCTGGGTGTACTGCGCGCCGAAATCGAGAATCAGAATCCGGTGCGCGTGAATGTCCGCGGCGATTTGTGTCGGCATTTTTCGAAAATCGAAAATCTAGGAAACGCGATAGTTGGGCGCTTCCTTGGTGATGGTCACATCGTGCACATGGCTCTCGCGGATGCCCGCATTGGTGATGCGCACGAACTTCGGTCGGGTACGCATGATTTCGATCGACGCGCTGCCGGTGTAACCCATCGCGGCGCGCAGACCGCCGGCCAGCTGATGCAGAATGGAGACCAGGCTGCCCTTGTAGGCGACCCGGCCTTCGATGCCCTCCGGCACCAGCTTTTCGAGCTCCGCCGCGGCGTCCTGGAAGTACCGGTCAGCGCTGCCGTGCTTGTCGGCCATGGCGCCCAACGACCCCATGCCGCGATAGGCCTTGTAGGAGGCGCCCTGGTACAGCTCGACCTCGCCGGGGGACTCCTCGGTACCGGCGAACATGCCGCCGATCATGACCGCGTGGGCACCCGCGGCGATGGCCTTGGCCAGATCGCCCGAGAAGCGGATGCCACCGTCGGCGATCACCGGAACTCCCGTGCCCTCCAGCGCCCGCGACACATTTGAAACCGCGCTGATCTGCGGCACGCCGACGCCTGCGACGATGCGCGTGGTGCAGATCGAACCTGGACCAATCCCGACCTTGACCGCATCCGCGCCGGCTTCGACCAGGTCGCGTGCCGCCTCAGCGGTCACGATATTGCCGGCGATCACCTGCATCTGCGGCCAGCGCTTCTTGATGTGGCGAACCATGTCGATGACGCCCTGCGAGTGCCCGTGACTGGTATCGACCACCACCACATCCACACCGGCACCGCTCAATTCGGCGACCCGCTCCAGAGTATCCGCCGCGGTGCCCACCGCCGCGCCCACCCGCAGCCGGCCCGTATCGTCCTTGCTGGCGCGCGGAAAGTCGGTGGCCTTCTGGAAGTCCTTCACCGTGATCATGCCCTTGAGCTCGGAGTCCGCGCCGACCACCAGCACCTTCTCGATACGATGCTTGTGCAGCAGGCCCAGCACTTCTTCCTTCGGCGCGTTTTCGCGCACGGTGATCAGGCGCTGCTGCGGCGTCATGACCGAGGACACCGGCGCATCGAGTTTTTCTTCGAAGCGCAGGTCGCGATGGGTGACGATACCCACGACCTTGCTGCCATCGACGACCGGCACGCCCGAGATGCCGCGCGCCCGCGTCAGCTGCAGCACCTCGCGGATGGACATGCCCGGTGGGACGGTGATCGGATCGCGGATCACGCCGCTTTCGAATTTCTTCACCCGAGCGACTTCGCGCGCCTGAGCGTCGATGGGCATGTTCTTGTGAATGATCCCCATCCCGCCTTCCTGGGCGATCGTGATGGCGAGACGCGCCTCGGTCACGGTGTCCATGGCAGCCGACAGCACCGGCAATCCGAGTCGGATGCTGCGGGTCAGAGTCGTGGAGAGGTCGACCTCACGTGGCAGCACCGCGGAATGGGCTGGAACCAGGAGGACGTCATCGAAAGTCAGGGCTTCTTCGAGGATTCGCATGGCGCATTCTACGCACTCACCGGGGTCGGGTAAACTGGGTTATGGCGGAGACCCCCGAGCGCAATGTCTACAGCGTCACCCGGCTCAACCGGGAGGTGCGGTTGCTGCTGGAACGGGGCCTCGCGGTGATCTGGCTGGAAGCCGAACTGTCGAATTTCAGCCAACCGGCCTCCGGACACTGGTATTTCACGCTCAAGGACCAGGAGGCGCAGATCCGCGGCGCCATGTTCCGGCAGCGCAATTCGAACGTCGGATTCACCCCCCGTTCCGGACAGCTGGTGCTGGTCCGCGGCCGCGTCAGCCTGTACGAGCCGCGCGGCGACTACCAGATGATCCTCGATCATATGGAGGAAGCCGGCGTTGGTGCGCTGAAGCGCGAATTCGAGCGTCTCAAGGCCCGGCTGGCGGCCGAAGGCCTGTTCGCAGCCGACCTCAAGCGCTCCCTGCCCGCCTTCCCGCGCCGCATCGGGGTGATCACCTCGCCCAGCGGCGCTGCGGTACGCGATGTCCTGCACATCCTCAAGCGTCGCTATCCGCCGGCCCAGGTGCTGATCTATCCCACACCGGTGCAGGGGGCAGCGGCCGTACCGGCGCTGATCGAGGCGCTCACACTGGCGTCCGCGCGTGCGGATTGCGACGTGCTCATCCTGGCGCGCGGGGGTGGCTCGCTCGAGGATCTGTGGGCCTTCAACGACGAGGCGGTGGCGCGCGCCATTCGCGCCTGCACCGTGCCGGTCGTCAGCGGCATCGGCCACGAAATTGACTTCACGATTGCCGACTTTGTCGCCGATGTGCGCGCACCGACTCCCTCGGGGGCGGCCGAGCTGGTGGTACCCGATCGCCAGGCGCTGCTCAACACCCCGCGGCGGATCGGCCAGCGCCTGGCGCAGTCCGGACGGCGCGAACTGCGTACGGCGCTGCAACGGCTGGCACATCTGCAGCATCGCCTGCAGCGGACCGATCCGGGCGTGCGACTGCAGCAAAGCGCGCAGCGGCTCGATGAACTCGAGCAACGTCTGCGCAAGGCCCTGCGTGCCCAGGTCCAGCATCAGAACATCCGCCTGAGCCATGCGCTCACCTCGCTGATGCGCGCGACGCCCGCGCAGCGCGTGGCCGCGCTCGCGGCGCGCAATGCCGAACTTCGCATCCGCCTGCGGCATGCCCTGCAGCGTCGTGTCGAGGCCAGCGACCACCGCCTGCATCTCGCTCAGCACAAACTGCACACGGTCAGTCCTCTGGCCACGTTGGCGCGGGGTTTCGCCGTCGTGACGCGAATCGATGGCAGTGTCATCACCGATGCCCTCAAGGTGTCGGTCGGTGATGAAATCCGGGCTCGCGTCGCGCGCGGCATGCTGCGAGCGCGGGTCACGGGCCACGATCCGGGCAGCGAATCTTGAAACTGATCCCGGCGCTGATCGCGACTGCGACGCTTGCGCGCGCCTCTGCCGCCGCAGTTCCCGCCAATGACCTGCCACGCAGTGAGAGTGTTCCGGGCGGCGTACGCATGCTCGCTCTCCCCGGCGCGGCCGACTCAGCCCCGATGGCGAGCTTCGAGCGCCATCGCGTCATGGTGATTCGTCGCAACGACAGGTGGCTGGCCGTGATCGGCATTCCACTGGACGCGGCCAATGGCACGGCGACGTTGCAAGTGCAGGCCGAACCGTCCCATCCCTTTCCGATCGGCCCGAAGGCCTACACCGTGCAACGTCTGTCCGTGGCCCCGAGCAAAGTGGATCTGTCGCCCCAGGATGCCGCTCGCGCCGCGCAGGAACGCACGCGCATCCTTGCCGCCATCGCAACCTTCAGTCCGGCCGCCCCGGTCACCCTGGGATTGCTGCAACCCGTGCCGGGCGTGCGTTCCAGTTCTTTCGGACTACGGCGCGTGTTCAATGGCGAAGCACGCAATCCTCATACCGGCATGGACATCGCGGCGCCGATCGGGACACCGATCCTGGCGGCCGCGGATGGCACCGTGGTCGACACCGGCGAGTATTTCTTCAACGGCAATACCGTAATCATCGATCATGGCGAGGGCATGCTGACGGTCTACTGCCATTTGAGTGCGATCGGTGTGCGCAGTGGCGATGCGATCAAACGCGGCCAGGTCATCGGCAGGGTCGGTATGACCGGGCGGGTGACCGGTCCGCACCTGCACTTCGCGGTCGTCCTCAACCAGTCATTCGTGGATCCGGCACTGTTCCTGCCGCCGCCGCGGCCGATGCTGCGCCGGCGCTGAACCGCCATGTGACTAGCGGCGCTTCGCGCCCCGTCCCGGGGAACTGCCGCCGCGCCCCTTGCCGCCGCGCGCGGGCGCCGGCCGCACTGCGGCGCGGACCGGCCGCTTGCTGCCACCGGCGGCGTCCGCCTTCTTTTTGCGCGCCGCCTTCATGCTGGCGATTTTGGCAAGCTTCGCCCCCATGTGTCCGGTGCCCGCCGTGCCCTTGCGACGCGGCCGATGCCCGACTTTGTGTTCGGTCTTGCGCTCACTGTAGGGATTGGCGTCCGATCGGAATTCGACCACGACCGGCGTCGCATACAGATCAAAGGTCTTGCGAAAGACATTCGCCAGGTAACGTGCGTAGGCATCCGGCACGCGCTCGCCCTGGCTGCCGTGCACGATGACGCGGGGCGGATTGCGACCGCCCTGGTGAACGTAACGCAGTTTGATCCGCCGACCGTGTACCAATGGCGGCTGATGCGCCTGGATTGCGGCCTCGAGGGCCCGGTTCAACATTCGGGTGGGCATTTCGCGCATCGCCGACTCGAAGCCCCGCACCGCCGACTGCATCAGTTCGCCCACCCCCGTGCCGTGCCGCGCCGAGATGAAATGCAGCGGCGCATACGGCACGAAGTCCAGCTTCACGGCGAGCTGGCGCCGGATCTCCTCGCGCTGCTCCATGGGAATGCCGTCCCATTTGTTGATCGCGATCAGCAGCGCCCGGCCACGCTCCAGCGCCATCCCCAGCACACTCGCGTCCTGTTCACCGATGACATCATGCGCATCCAGCACCATCACCACGACATGGGCGTGGTCAATGGCCTGCAGGGTCTTCGCAATGCTGACCTTCTCGATCAGGTCCTCGACCTTCGACTTGCGCCTGATCCCGGCCGTATCGATCAGCTCGAAGTCCCGGCCGTCGCGCTCGAACGGCACCAGGATGCTGTCGCGCGTGGTGCCGGGTTCATCGCTGGCGATGACGCGCTCTTCGCCCAGCAGACGATTGATCAGCGTGGATTTGCCGACATTGGGCCGGCCGATGACGGCGATGCGGATGGCATCATCGATCGAGTCCTCGCGGACGGAGTCTTCAAATCCGGCGAGCACCTCGGACATCAGTTCGCGAATCCCCTGGCCATGAGTGGCGGCGATCGGCAGCGGCGTACCCAGGCCGAGCTTGTGGAACTCGCTCAGGGCAACCTGCGCATCCAGGCTCTCGATCTTGTTGACCGCCAGAATGATCGGCTTACCGGAGCGGCGCAGTTCGCGCGCGATGATCTCATCCTGGGGTGTCAGCCCGGCGCGCGCATCGACGATGAAGACCAGCCGATCCGCCTCCGCCACCGCGCGTTCGGTCTGGATGCGCATCTGGCTTTCGATGACCGACGGATTTTCGATGACCAGGCCACCGGTATCGATGACGACGTAGGCCGAGGAACCGAACTGGCCGTAGCCGTACTGGCGATCGCGCGTGACGCCGGGCACGTCCGCCACGATGGCATCGCGCGTCCGCGTCAGCGTATTGAACAGCGTGGACTTGCCGACGTTGGGTCGGCCGACCAGCGCTACGATCGGCAGCACGATGAATCAGCCGCCGGACGGTGCTTCCTGCCGGCTGGCGGGCTGTGCCACCGCGGCAGTGGCATGCGTCGCAATGGGCCTGGCGCTGAAGGCATCGATCACTCCGCGGTCGTTCAGCAGCATCAGCACGCCATCAGCATAGACCGGCGGATTGGTGTAGCGCACCTTGCCGGCACGCACCCGACCGATGAGTTTTCCGGTCGCCTTGTCCAGCCAGTGCACATAACCCTGATAGTCCGCGACGACGATTGCATCGCCCGCCACCGCCGGTCCCGACAGGCCGCGGTGGGCGATGGCCTTCTGACGCCAAAGTTCCGTGCCCGTATGCCGCTTCATGGCGACCACCTCACCGGCCGCGGTCGTGACGTACAGATTCTCTTCATCGACGGCGACACCGCGGTAGCTGGAGGTTTCATGCGACCACCAGATCTGGCCGGAGTCGAGCGCCAGCATCGCGACCTTGCCTTGGAAGCCCACGACGTAGACGTCATTGCCGACAATCTGCGCGCGCGAATCGACATCGACCAGACGGTCGATGTCGGTCTTGCCGGTCGGGATCTGCAGCTGGGTTTCCCAGACGCTCGAACCATCGGTCAGCGACGAGGCGACGATGCGGCCATTGTCGAATCCCGTCACGGCGACATCGCCGGACACGGTCGGTGTGGCAGTGCCCCGCAGCGACAGCTTCGGTACCGTCTGCTGCTGCTGCCACACTTCATGGCCATCGGCCATCGACAGACCGTGCAGTTTTCCATCGACGCCGCGGACCAGCACCACCTTCGCGGTCACCGCCGGCGCCGACAGGATCTCCGCGGTGATGTTCGCGGCCCACAGCTTCTTGCCGCTCTGCGCGTCCAGTGCCAGCACATCGCCGTCGGTGGATCCGACGACGATCTTGCCGTCACCGAAACCCACCGCGCCACCCAGGGGCAGCTTGGTACGGGTCTGCCACTGCAGATGACCGTTCTGCACATTGAATGCCGCAATTTCGCCCTTTTCGCCGGCGGCGTACACGGTGTCACCCTCGACATCGAGTGCCAACCCGAGCCGCAGCGGTACCTTGGTGCCACCGACCTTCTCGCTCCAGACCTTCTGGATCTTCAGAGTCTCCGGGAAGGCGACCAGCTTGACCGGACGATCCGGATCCTTGTTCTTGGAACAAGCGCCCACCAGGGCCAGCAGCAGAATCGGCAGAACAGGCAGAATGCGTCGCATGATGGATCAGTTCCCCTTGGGAATGGCAGCCACCGGCGTGCTGGGCGCATCACCGGCAAGGTCGTTGATTTTCAGGTCCAGAAGATCGTTGCTGGCCTGGGCCGGGCCGATCGCCGCGCGCGCCGCGCGGTACTCGCGCAACGCCGAGGCCCGATCGCCCTTGGCGAAATAAGCATCGCCGCGTACTTCGGCGAAGCGACCCTCGAAGGCACCCTGATCGGTCCTGCCGAGGGTACTGAGGGCCTGGTCCGGATGATTCAGGGACAACTGCACCCGCGCCAGGCGCAGTCGGGCGAGCTGAGCGAGCTGTGGATCCCGGGAATGATCCATCACCACGGTCAGATAGGAGGCGGAGCGGTCCAGCTGACCCGTTTCCAAGAGCAGCCGCGCCGCAGCCAGATCCGCCTGGTCCACGTAGGGACTGCCGGGATGGCTCTTTTCCAGCTGGGCCACCTGGTCGAGGCCGCCCGTGCGATCGCCGCGATCAAAGGCGTCCAGAATCTGCGCATAGGCTTGCGCGGCCTCCGCGCCCGTGCGATCGATCCGGGCCTGGTACCAGCGCCAGCCGCCGACAATCAGGCCGCCGACGGCAAGGCCGACCGCGATCCAGGGAACATTGGCCCGCAGCCACCCGGTCAGCTGCTCCAGTTTTTCTTTTTCCGAAAGGTACTCGTCCACCCGCCCTACTCCTGCATGTCCGGCAGCCGCAGCGCCGCCTCGATCTGTTCGGTCAGCTGCGCCACCGGGCACTCAGTCTGACCCGCCTCGAGGCGCAAAGGTTTCAATGCCACCACGCCCCGTGAAAGCTCGTCCTCGCCGATGATCAGGGCCAGGGCGGCCCGGCTGCGATCGGCGCGCCGAAACTGCGCCTTGAAGTTCCCCCCACCGAGGTTCAGCTCGAACCGCCGATGCGGCAGCGAATCCCGCAGCGACTCGACAATGCGGCTGCCTTCAAGCGCAGCCCGCTCACCGTTGACCACGACATAAACGTCCGCTGCGGCCGGCGCCGGTTGGGAGGGCAGCTGGCGCAGCAGTTCCACCACCCGCTCGATACCCATCGCGAACCCGATGGCTGGGGTGGCATCCCCACCCAGCTGGGTGATCAACCCATCGTACCGACCCCCGGCGCAGACCGCGTCCTGGGCGCCCAGGGCATCGGTGACCCACTCAAAGACCGTCCGGCTGTAGTAATCGAGACCGCGCACCAGACGCGGATTCACGGTGTATTCCACCCCCATGCCCGACAGCATCGACCGCAGCGCCGCAAAGTGTGCCTGGGATTCCGGATCGAGGTAATCGGCCAGCAGCGGGGCCGCCCCGATCAGCTGCTGCAGATCCGGGTTCTTGCTGTCCAGGATGCGCAGCGGATTGCCGTGCAGGCGCCGCCGACTGTCCTCATCGAGCCGCTCGTGATGCGCCGTGAGGTACTCGACCAGTTGCTCCCGATAGCTGCGCCGCGCCTCGGAAGTGCCGAGCGAGTTGATCTGCAGCTTCACCCGCGAGATGCCCAGCCGCCGCCACAACCGCGCGGTCAGCGCGATGAGTTCCGCATCGACGTCGGGGCCGGCGAAACCTATGGCCTCCACGTCCACCTGATAAAACTGCCGATAGCGACCCTTCTGCGGCTTCTCGTGACGGAACACCGGACCGATGCTCCACAGCTTGTGGCGTGCGCCGCGCAGCAGGCCGTTGGAAATCATCGCGCGAATGACGCCCGCCGTGATCTCGGGACGCAAGGTGAGGCTGTCGCCGCCCTGATCGGTGAAGGTGTACATCTCCTTTTCGACCACATCGGTGAATTCACCGATGGCGCGTTTGAAGAGCTCGGTGTGTTCCACCGCGGGAACGCGGATCTCCTCGTATCCATAGGCGACGAGGATGTCGCGCATCGCGCCTTCAAGGTGCTGCCAAAGTACCGTCTCCGCCGGCAGCACGTCGTTCATGCCGCGGATGGGTTGAATGCTCAAGATTTGTTGCCCGCCGTGGTTACGATGCGAACGGGCTTCAGCTCGCCCTCCTGCGTCACCAGGAACTCCGCTGACCGACCCGACTGCGCATCCACCGGGACGAGCTGCGCCTGACCGTTGATTTCAACGTCGACCTCGGAAAAATTGCCGACCACCACTTTCAGCGGCGCCACGCCGCGCAGGGTTTCGACGGCGCCCGCGGCGCCGATGGCGCGGTAGAGCTGCCCGCCGCGCGCATCGAAAACCTCAGTCCAACAGGCGGACCTGAATTTCAGGGTCACCGTGGCGTCGGCAACGACGTGCGGCGGCCGGACCTCTCTTGCGACCGCCGCACCCACCGTCTTCGGGACACTGCTGACAACACGCTCGGGGGCGGGCGATGTCACCGGCGTGGCGCCCGTCACCGTCGCGGTTGCCGGCAAATCAGTGGCAGGCACAGCCGGCGAGTCAGGCGCTGATAGGGCCGCCGGTGCGGAGGCCGCAACCGCCGGATTTCCGGGACGCACGTCCAGAAAGATCGAGTGGATGGCGCCGATCAGACCCACACCAATCACGACCGCCAAGCCGGTGGTGAGCAGGGCGCGACGCCGTGATCCGGTCTGCTGCGCATGCGGCATCAGCGTGAGATCCGGCGGCGGTCCCGCATTGACACTGGCCGCATACAGCGCCAGCAATTCCGGTGCCGACTCACGCAGCAGTTCGGCGTAATGACGCAGGTGCCCGCGCACGTAAACGGAAGCGCCAAGCTGACTGAAGCGCTCGCTTTCCAGGGCCTGGATCACGCTCGGATCCACGTGCAGCAGCTCGGTAACCTGCACCACGGACAGCTCGGCCCGTTCCCGGGCTGCCCGCAGCCGTGCGCCAATGCCGAGACCGGGCTCACTCATCGCACGTCAACCCGGATTGGACTGCGCGTCGGTGCTCAGGGACCGCGTCTGCTCGGAGTTCGGGAAGTCGACGCGCAGGATCTTGGTGTATTGCGCGACCCCGTGTGCATCGCCGAGGGTGCGCGAGGCGCGCAGGGCCACCAGCAGCAGTTCCGGTGTCGGGGTGAACTGCGCCAGGAACTTCTCGACCCGTTCGCGTGCCTCGAGCGCGCGGCCATGGGCCAGTTCCAGATCGGCCAGCTGGTAGGCGGCTTCCGCAAAGTCCGGGCGCGCGGCCAGTGCCCGCCGGAAGGCCGACTCGGCTTCCTCGTCCCGATGGGCCGTGAGCAGACATACGCCGATGTTCGTGTAGGCAGCCTCGGGGGTCCGATAAAGCGGATTGGTGGCCACCTGCAGCATCTTCGTGACGCCTTCATCCACGCGATGCTGGCGGCACAGGTAGACGCCGTAGAAATTGACCTGCCCCGGATCGTTCGGGGCCAGGCGCAGCGCTTCGTGGAACTCGTTCTCGGCGTTCTTCTGATCATTGATGCGCTCGTAGAACAACGCATAGACGCTGTGCACATTCGGGTTGGTGGGATCCTCCTTAATCGCGCGATCAAGTTTCTCCTTGGCGCGCGCGAGGTTGCCTTCCTGCATGTAGGCCATGGCCAACTGAATGTTGTCCGCGGCGGCATCCGCCTGCGCGTGCGGATCGGCCAGTCGTTTGGACTTGGTGGTGACACACCCACCGAGCACCAGCAGCATGGAAGCAACGCCAACCCCGACAGCAGTGCCACGCGTGATTTTCATGTCGTTTCCACCATTAGGCCGATGGTCTTGTTACCCAGACGAACCGTCGTGCGATCGATCACTTTTCCGGCCAGCTGTCCGCACGCGGCATCGATGTCATCGCCCCGCGTGCGCCGGATGGTGGCGAGCACGCCGCCGCGGATGAGTTCGTCGCGAAAGCGCTGGATGACGGGCATGGGCGAGCGTCGGTAGCGAGTCCCTGGAAAGGGATTGAACGGAATGAGATTGAGCTTCGCCGGATGTCCGCGCAACAGCCGTACCAGCTCGCGCGCCTGGCCCGGCGAGTCGTTGACTCCGTCCAGCATGACGTACTCGAAGGTGACGCTGCGCCCATTCTGCTCGTCAAGATAATGCCAGCACGCCGCGAGCAGCTCACTGATCGGGTGTTTGCGATTGATCGGCACCAGTTCATTGCGCAGCGCATCGTTGGGCGCATGCAGCGATACCGCGAGCGCGACGTTGGACTCTTCGGCCAGCCTGTACATCTGCGGCACCAGGCCCGACGTCGACAGCGTGACCCGGCGGCGCGACAGGTCAAAGCCAAAGTCATCGAGCAGGATCGACAGCGCCGGCACGACGTTGCGGAAATTGGCGAGGGGTTCCCCCATGCCCATGAACACGACATTGCTGATGATGCGGCCGCTCAGCGGGGTGATCAATTGAGCGACGGCGTCGGCGTCGGCATCGACCTCGGCCTCATCGCTGGGGCCGGCGCCGACGGCCGCCTGCAGCTCACGCGCCGCGAGCCACACCTGGCCGATGATCTCGCCCGTCGTCAGATTGCGATTGAACCCCTGTTGGGCGGTCGAACAGAAGGAGCAGTCCAGAGCGCAGCCGACCTGGGACGAAATGCACAAGGTGCCCCGACCCGGCTCCGGGATGTACACCATTTCGAAGGCCTGCGACGCGTCGGCTTCGAGTTTCCACTTACGGGTGCCATCGGCAGACAGCTGCAGTTCGGTGATCCGGGGCACCCGAACTTGCGCGTGCTGTGCCAGCTGCGCACGGAAATCCTTGGCCAGATCGGTCATTTCGGCAATCCGGTCCTCGCCACGCTTGTAGATCCAGTTCATCAACTGGCGGGCGCGGAATGGTTTGCTGCCGAGGCCTGCGATGTACTCCTCAAGCTGCGGGCGCGTCAGCCCCAGCAGATTGGTGGGTCCGGTTTCGGTCGAGGCTGACATGGGGTCGCATTTGGTCCCAAAGGCGGATCAGGCGCGCGGAAAGACCTGGGTGCCGGCAAAGAAGTAGGCAATTTCCTGATTGGCGGTCTCCACGGCATCCGAACCATGCACGACGTTCTGCTCAATGCTCAGGGCCAGATCCGCGCGGATCGTGCCAGGCGCCGCCTTCTTCGGGTCGGTCGCGCCCATGAGTTCGCGGTTCTTGGCGATGGCATTCTCACCTTCGAGCACCTGCACGATGACCGGACCGGAGGTCATGTAGGTGACCAGATCCCTGAAGAACGGACGGGCGCGGTGCACCGCATAAAAGCCCTCGGCCTCGAGCTGCGACAGATGCATCATGCGCGCGGCGATGACCCGCAGGCCCGCGGTTTCGAAACGACGATAAACCTCGCCGATCAGGTTGCGGGATACCCCGTCGGGCTTGACGATGGACAGGGTGCGTTCGAGCGCCATTCGAGAAGATCTCCTCACAGACTATGGATCTGACCTGCGGGGTCGGGCTGCCGACAGCCTTTCAGCAAGTCATTGAAATCGTTGTATTTTAGTGCCCAGAAATCGTGGTCGCCGGCAACCGCGCCCAGTATCCGGGGCGCGCAGTCTACCGCGGACCGCTGGGATTGACCACTCGCGACCGGATCGGAAGTCGCGGTAAGTTAAGGCTTTTCTAAACGCTGAAGCTTTCGCCGCAGCCGCACTCGCCCTTGACGTTGGGATTGCTGAACTTGAAGGCCTCGTTGAGGCCCTGCTTGACGAAGTCCACGACGGTACCGTTGACCAGGATGAGGCTCTCCCGGTCGACGAAGACCTTGACGCCGTGATCCTCGAAGACCACATCGTCCGGCCGCGAATCATCTGCGTAATTAACGACATAGGCGAAACCGGAGCAGCCGGTTTTGCGCACTCCGAGCCGCAGCCCCAGCCCGCGACCCCGCGAGGCGAGGAAGCTACGGACGCGGTCGGCGGCGGATTCCGTCAATGAGATTGGCATGGCGTGTCCCATCTTATGACCATTTCAGGGCCATTGCTGAAGTGCAGCATGCAATGCGTCCTCGATCAACAGTAATCGACCGAGTTTTTCCACAGGCACCTCAAGCGTTCTCGCCCAATCCTGCGGGGTGCCCGGCTGGGCCTGCGAGCGCTTGCGTCGCGCCAGCTGCATCACAAGCCAGCTGGCGGTAGCCAGAGTATGCGGGCAGCCGAGCGCCTGGAAACGTGCTTCGATCACAGTGTCATCACGTACCAGCAGGTGCAGTCGCACCCAGACCTCGCCGGACTCCTGCCCCGCTTCCCCGCGCAACACCGTTCCCGCCGAGTCGGGGAATGCCCCGGCACCATTCAAGCGGGAGAACAGTTCGCGGACCGCGGGACTCAGGCCTTCGCCCTGCACCGCCATCGGGGTCGGGTCGGGCGCGGCCGACGCTGCGGGCGATACGGCGCGCAACCTGCGCACGGCGTGGCTGACCTGCACCGCTGCCGCCTCGATGTCCTCCTCGGTGTTGAAGCGCCCGAAGCTGAAACGCAGGGCGCTCTCGGCCTGCCGCACCGTGCGGCCGAGCGCGCGCAGCACATAGGATGGCTCCGCCGCGGCGGAATTGCAGGCCGCGCCGGTCGACACCGCAAGGCTCGGTAACGCGCTCACCAGACTTTCGCCATCCACGCCTTCGAAGGACACATTCAGGATGTGCGGCACCCGCGGTGCCCTCTCCCCATTGATGGCTACGCCCCCCAAGGATTCAAGGAGCGAGCAGAGTCGATCGCGCCAGCGGGTGATCCGCGCCCCCTCCCGCTCCCGCGCCGCGTCGGCGAGTTCACAGGCCACGCCGAAACCCACAATCTGATGCGTGGGCAGCGTTCCGGGCCGCAGCGCCGACTCCTGGCCCCCACCGAACATCAGCGGACGCAGTGGCGCCCTGCCGGCCTGGCGCACGAACAGCGCACCGACGCCCTTCGGGCCGTAGATCTTGTGGCCCGACAGCGATAGCAGATCCACGGCCAGCTGTGACACATCCAGCGGCAGCCGCCCGGCGCTTTGCGCCGCATCGACATGAAACATCACCGCTTGCGCCCGGCACACCTCACCGATCGCCTGGATGTCCTGGATGACTCCGGTCTCGTTGTTGACGTGCATCAGGGATACGAGCGCGGTATCGGCGCGCAACGCCGCGGCAACCGCGCGCGCACTGACCCGCCCGTCCGCATCCGGCTGCAGCCAGGTCACGCTGAAGCCTTCGCGCGTCAGCTGCCGCACCGAGTCGAGCACCGCCTTGTGTTCGGTGCGGGCGCTGATCACATGCCGCCGGTCCGGGGCCAACGCGCGGGCCGTGCCGAGCACTGCCAGGTTGTCGGCTTCCGTCGCACCGGAGGTGAAGATGATCTGCTGCGGCAACGCACCGATGAGCCGCGCCACCTGGGCGCGCGCGCCCTCGACCCGCTGCGCCGCGGCGCGCCCGGCCTCATGGGCGGTGGCGGAGGGATTGGCAAACGCTCCGGCCTCGCCCAGGCATTCCTGCATCTGCGCGATGACCGCCGGGTCGACTGGCGTACTGGCAGCATTGTCGAGGTAATGGAGGATCATGACTTCGGCGAACCGGCGATGCGGCGCCGGCCCTGGACCGCCGTCAGGATGCCGCGCAGGATGTTCAGCTCATTCTGATCCAGCTCCGCGCGCTGCAGAAAGCGCCGGATGCGGGTCATGAGATGCGTGCCGCTCTTGGTGCGGTCCTTGAAATTGATGTCATCGAGCACCTGTTCCAGATGCCGGTACAGCTGCAGCATCTGCGGCGGCGTTGCCAGCGGCACCACGGCCTCGCCGTCCATGTCGACCACGGCGCTGCCGGATGCAGCCCGGGCCCGGAATATCTCATAGCTGACCAGCTGGACGGCCATGGCGAGGTTCAATGAGGCGTAGCGACTGCTCGCCGGAATCCGCAGCAGCACATGACTGGCTTCCAGATGCTCATTCTCGAGACCCGTGCGCTCGGCCCCGAACAGCACGGCCGCCGGCGATCGTTCGGCCTGCACGACCAGCCTGGCCGCCGCCTGCCGCACCTCCAGCACCCGGAAATGCTGATCGCGACTGCGCGAGGTAGTGGCAGCGACATAACCGCAGTCGGCGATCGCCTCCGCAACCGTCGCCACGACGCGCGCATTGGCCAGGACCGAGTCGGCGCCCGCGGCCCGGGCTGTAGCTTCCGGGTGCGGAAAATCCCGCGGCTTGACCAGGACCAGCTGATTCAGATCCATGTTCATCATCGCGCGCGCGACCGCGCCGATATTGCCGGGATGAGCCGGTTCGACCAGGACGATGCGGATGTCTGAGGTTGAATCAGGTGCCATCTGCTAACCTTGCACGCCGTGCAGCCACTACTCAATATCGCCGTTCGTGCGGCCCGCCGTGCCGGGGAGATCATCGTCCGCAGCCTCAACCGGGCGGACACTCTCACCATTACGGCCAAGGGGCGCAATGACTTCGTGACCGAAGTCGATCAGGCCGCCGAGCGCGAGATTATCGCCAGTATCCGTAAGTCCTACCCGGATCACGCATTTTTGGCGGAGGAGGGCGGCGCCAGCGGCAACAGCGACACCGTGTGGATCATCGATCCGCTGGATGGCACGACGAACTTCCTGCATGGAAATCCAACCTTCGCGGTCTCGATCGCCTGTCAGATTCGCGGGCGGCTGGAACATGCGGTGGTGTACGACCCCATGCGCCAGGAGCTGTTCACGGCCTCGCGCGGGGGTGGCGCGCATGTGGACAACCGCCGCCTGCGCGTCACCGCACACCGCACCCTCGAAGGGGCGCTGATCGGCACCGGTTTTCCCTACCGCGAGAACACCCGCTACCTGGATGAGTATCTGAACATGATGAAGGCGGTGATCATGAACACCGCTGGCGTGCGGCGGCCGGGTGCGGCCTCACTCGACCTGGCCTACGTGGCCGCGGGCCGTCTGGATGCGTTCTGGGAAATCGGCTTGAGTCCCTGGGATACGGCCGCTGGCACGCTGCTCATCCAGGAAGCCGGCGGTCGGATCGGCACCTTGAGTGGCGGGGAGTACACACAGGGCGGCAATGTCCTGTGCGGCACGCCCAAGGTGTACGAGGCGATGGTCGAGTTGCTCGCGCCGTATCTGCCGGAAGGATTGCGCGAGGGTTGATCACCCCGAGCTTGCGCCGGCTGTAGTACAGTCGGAGCGACAGCAGGGAGTAATTGATGTCCAAACCGGGGATATTCGCCACCATTCCAGTGGCTCAACTCGAGCAGGATTCCACCAATAACGCATTGAACCGCTCCCTGGGCCCCGGCGCGCTCACCGCACTGGGGATCGGCGGCATCATCGGCACCGGCATCTTCGTGTTGACCGGCCTCGCCGCCGCCCAGCATGCCGGACCCGCGGTCGTCCTTTCATTCATCGTCGCCGGCCTGGGCTGCATTTTCGCCGGCCTGTGCTACGCCGAGTTTGCCGCGATGGTGCCGGTTTCCGGCAGCGCCTATGCCTACAGCTACGCGACGCTCGGCGAATTCATCGCCTGGTTCGTCGGCTGGAACCTGGTGCTGGAGTATCTGTTCGCGGCATCCACGGTGGCGGTGGGGTGGTCGCGGTACTGCGTCACACTATTGAACACGCTGAACATCAATTTTCTGCCCGCGTCCGTGTCCGGCTCACCGCTGAAGCTGGCGGCCGATGGCAGCACCATCGTGGCAACGGGCGCCGTATTGAATCTCCCGGCCGTCTTCATTGCGTTGCTGGTCACCTATATCTGCTACGTCGGCATCCGCCAGTCGGCGTTCGTAAACACCATCATCGTGACCATCAAGGTCGCCATCGTGCTGGCCGTGATCGGTTTCGGCGCATTCTACGTGAACCCGGCCAACTGGCATCCCTTCATTCCGCCCAATACCGGAACGTTCGGCGCCTTTGGCTGGTCGGGCATTCTGCGAGCCTCGGGCATCGTGTTCTTCTCCTACATCGGGTTCGATGCGGTCTCCACTGCCGCGCAGGAAGCCAAGAACCCGGCGCGCAACATGCCGATCGGCATCCTCGGGAGTCTGCTCATCTGCACCGTGCTCTACATCCTGATGTCCGGCGTACTGACCGGGCTGATGCCCTATCCGCTGCTCAATGATGCGGCCCCGGTCGCCGTTGCCCTGGCTTCACATCCGGAACTGGCGTGGCTGCGCACCTGGGTGATCGTCGGCGCGCTCGCCGGCCTCACCTCCGTGGTACTGGTCATGATGCTGGCCCAGGCCCGCATCTTCCTGTCCATGGCGCGGCACGGCCTGTTGCCGGCCTTCTTTGGCAAGGTGCACCCACGTTTCCGCACTCCCTACATTTCAACGCTGATCACCGGCGGGTTCGCTGCAGTGGTCTGTGGCCTGCTGCCGGTGGACGTGCTCGGCGAGCTGGTTTCCATCGGGACACTCATCGCCTTCGTGGTGGTGTGCATCGGCGTACTGGTGCTGCGCAAGACCCGCCCCGATCTGCCACGACCCTTCCGCGTCAAGGGAATCTGGCTGGTGGCGCCGGCAGGAGTCGGAATGTGCGCGCTCATGATCGGTTTCCTGCCGATGAGCACCTGGATCCGGCTGGTGGTGTGGACCGCGATTGGCGTCGTGATCTACTTCACCTACAGCTACAAGCACAGCCGGCTGCGCCGCTGACTCGTCAGTTCCCCGATTGCTTCAGCGCACGCACCCGCAGGTTGATCAGTTCCACCACGGCCGCGAAGGCCATCGCGAAGTACAGGTACTTCTTCGGCATCTCGTAGTGCAGGGCCTCGGCGACCAGCGTGGCGCCGATGAGTATCAGGAAGGCGAGTGCCAGCATCTTGATGGTCGGATGACGATCGACGAAATCGCCGATGGCGCCGGCCACCCACATCATCACCAGAATGGCGGCAATGATCGCGGCCACCATGATCGCCAGATCCTTGGCCAGACCCACCGCCACGAACACCGAATCCAGCGAAAACACGATATCGATGAGTGCAATCTGGATCACGGTCAGTAAGAAGCCGGCCAGCAGGTGGGGCCGCTGGCCGCGCGCGGCACCCTCCAGGGCGTGATGGATTTCGATGACGCTCTTGGCCAGCAGGAACAGGCCGCCGCCCAGCAGGACCAGGTCGCGACCCGACAGCGTCTGTGATCCCAGCTCCATGAGTGGCTGCGTCAGGCGCGTCAGCCAGACGACCGAATACAACAGCGCAATGCGGGTACACATCGCAAGCCCAAGACCCGTGATGCGGGCGGCGCGCTGCCGCTCATGCGGCAGCTTCGACACCATGATGGTGATGAAGATGATGTTGTCGACGCCGAGAACGATCTCGAGCACCGCCAGCGTGGCAAACGCCAGCCAGGTTTGCGGATCCGACAGCAGTGCCGTCACCCGTACCTGCCGTGGTCAGGGCATGGCGTCGACTGCGGTCTTCTTCATCGTCGGGAACAGATGCTCGGAGGTCAGACCGCAGTCCAAGGCAATTGCGCTCGAGATGTAGATCGACGAATAGGTGCCCGCGA
>Ga0210385_10000379_pt1 | contig 34114 bp, 31 predicted proteins | sample IncBWH26OmetaG_FD_160107 | JGI IMG/M metagenome (GOLD analysis project Ga0210385, IMG submission 160107) | Forest soil microbial communities from Barre Woods Harvard Forest LTER site, Petersham, Massachusetts, United States - Inc-BW-H-26-O ...
TGAGCGCTCTTGGGGGCTGAACGCTGTAGTCGTCATCCTGCCCCGGCTGCTGTTCTATGGCGCCTGGGGTTGGTTCGTGTTCCTCAGGTGAGCTGGGGAGTCGTCCCCCGACATCCATCGACTCTGCTGCGAAGCAGCACGGTGGGGCCCCATTCGTGACCGGCCGGTGGCGACAGCGGTTGGCGATAGAACCGCGTCAACGCCGTGAGGTTGTCGTCGTTACAACCGTGGCAATCAGGCGTGACGTTCATGTGCCGGATTGAGTGGGGAGTTCTCCAAGCTCAGAAGGGACGTCACTGCGGTGGCAGAGGACGGAATGTAACGGTCTGATGCCCGGCACGCGGGTTTGCGCATTGCAAATTCGCGCCGGGCTCCTAGGAGCGTGCCATGAAAAAGATCGGCGAGAAGATTCTGTTGATCTATTCCGCGATTGTAAGCACCGCATTCGTGGTCACTTTTTTGACGGGCGCCGCGTCCCTCAGCCGACCCACTTTCGATGAGATTCGGGTGCACCGAATGGACATTGTTGAACCCGACGGAACGTTGCGGATGGTTCTTTCTAACAGCAAGCGGCTTCCCGGCGTAATCGTCAAAGGAAAAGAACAACCGCCAAACGATCGACCTCAGGCGGGTATGCTTTTCTACAACGATGAAGGCTCTGAAACCGGCGGCCTGATCTTCGGAGGCCGCAAGAATTCCGATGGCCAGGTCGTGGATTGCTGCGGAAGTCTATCCTTCGACCGCTATGGCGCCAATCAGATTATCCAGCTCGCAGGCGTGGATGACGTCACGGATCAATTTACCGGAGTCTCCGTCCGGGATTCAAAGCAGCGAATCTGGGTCGGACGAAAGGCGGATGGCGCCGCGGCGATTTCACTGATGGATGGATCGGGCAGGCCGCGCATTGTCATGAGTGCTCCTGCGTCCGGGAACCCGACCCTCGAGTTCTTGGATGAGAGTGGCAAGGTTGTCCAGAAGCTGGTGACCGAGGCGAAATAGGAGATGGCTCCTGAGGTAGACGGATGCAGATTGCCCTTGGATACTTGAGCGGCAGCTCTTGGAACTGCACAATCAGGATCGCCACAGGACATTCGGACCCAGATCATGGCTAAGGGATATTGGATTTCCGCGTACCGTGCGATACGTGACGAAGCGGCGCTGGCAGCGTATGCCAAGCTCGCGGCGCCTGCGCTGCAGGCAGCCGGTGGCCGTTTCCTGGCGCGCGGCCTACCGGCGCGCGTTTATGAAAAGGGGCTCGCTCAGCGCACCGTGCTCATCGAGTTCGATAGCGTCGCGCAAGCCATCGCCGCGCATGACAGTCCCGGGTATCAGCAGGCGCTGCGCGCACTGGGAAACGGGGCCGATCGTGATTTGCGCATTGTCGAGGGGATGGAATGACCATCGCTCCAGCTAGCGCCGCTGCAACTGTCGGTCAGTAGCAGAATCACAGCACCTCAGAGCAGCGCTCGCAAAGCCGCCGTTGCAGCGCGGCACATCGAATTGTCGGTGCGTGACTGCGCGCCCATAATGACAATGTTTGCGCGACAAGACGAGGATTGGCTGGTGAAGAACCGGTTTCGTACATCAATGGGGTTGGCGCTGCTTTTCATGGTTGCCGCGGCACAGGCACACCACGCCTTCTCGATGTTCGACATGACCAAGACGCTGACTCTGATGGGCACCGTAAAGGAATTCCAGTGGAACAACCCCCACTCCTTCATTCAGCTCCTGGTGCCCGTGGATGGTGCGATGCAAGAATGGAGCATAGAGATGGGGAGCCCAATGAATTTGATGCGTATTGGCTGGAAGCCCACGTCACTGCGTGCGGGTGACAAGGTCACGGTCGTCATTCATCCGGCACGCGAGGTGACCAACAGCGGCAGCTTCATATCTGGCATGGCCTCTGATGGGAAGCGGTTGGGGAACTGAGTTGAGGGCTAGGCAGTCATGAACCAACTTCGCGGAGCAATCGTGGCTTTGCTGGTGATGGCGGCCTTGGCCCCAACCGCTCAGGCGGCGTTGCCCAACTGGTCCGGGCTTTGGGAAGGTGTGGGCCTGATACCTGCTGCGTCCGGGGGATTCGCGACGCCCGTTCCTGACATCATCAGGGATTTCGGCAGCCCGCCACCGTATACGCCGGCGGAGAAAACCAAGTTTCAGGCGCACCTCAAGGCATTTGATGCTGAGTTCTATTCGGACCGTAATCCCTTGAAGCCGCTGTGCATCTTTGGCTTTCCAACCAACATGCTTTTCCCCATTCAGTACTTCGAGATTCTGGTTACGAGGCAGGAAACGGCAATCATCCATTCCGGGATAGAAATTCGCCACATCTATACGGATGGGCGCGCGCAGCCGCCGCGCGAGGAGCTGTGGCCGACGCATTGGGGCAGTTCGGTTGGCCGCTGGGAAGGGAGCACTCTGGTCGTCGATACGATTAGTGCCGGGGGGAACTTCGCTGCCAATGTTCTCAAACCCGGTGAGAATCTTGTCTGGATCCTCGCGCCCGGACCCCAGATACTTGCCATATTGGATGACCAGGCACACTACGTGGAGAGAATCCGGATGGTGGAACCCGGCGTGCTCGAAGATCAGATGACGATCTATGATTCCACCCAATTTATGGCGCCTTGGAAGATCACCCGCCGCTATCAGCACGTCAAGGGTGTGAGTCGGATGGTCCACGAGGACTGTGAAGGCAACGACCGCAATCCGATCGTCAACGGACGATTCACGCTGAAATAGTCCCGACGGGGTCGCGGCATTGCAGCGACCCTGGCCTGAGCGTAGCCTCAAGACATGTGGCGTCTCGTCAGCAGCGGACTCGCGCTTCTATTGGTCGCCCAGTCGGGTGCCGCCCACCATTCGGGCGCGATGTTCGACAGCCAGAAATCGCTCACCCTGCAGGGAACTGTGAAATTGTTTCAGTGGACCAATCCGCACTGCTGGATTCAGCTGCTTGTTCAAGCTCCGGCGCCAGCGGCGGAATGGAGCATCGAGATGGGATCCACGGGCAACCTGTATCGCAACGGCTGGCGCAGCAGTACGCTGACAGCAGGTGAGAAGATCACGGTTACCCTACATCCGGTCCGCGATGGTACGGCGGCTGGACAATTCATTTCGGCGACCGCGGCGGACGGCTCGTCCCTTGGGCGGCCTTCGCGGACGGCGCCTCCATGAGATGGGCTGCCATAGTGTGGCTCAGTGCAGTCCTCGGCGCCTCTGCCGCTGCAGCGGCCCTGAATTCGTCGCAGCGCGTGCGCGCCTTTGCGGCTCTGCCGGATTGGACCGGATTGTGGCAAACGGAAGCTGCGCGGGCCTTCAACAGCCTGAGCGGAAAAGCCGCTGGCAACGAGTATGAGGCGATCAACAGGTACGTGCAGCTCGTCGGTCCCGCCCCGTACACCGAGGCGTGGGGCAAGAAGCTACGGGCCGACCTCGCCACTCCAGCGGCGGCCGCAGGCGCGAGCAATGCCAAGCTTTGCACCTATGGATTCCCGATCATCATGGACGTGTTCCAACTCTTTCAGGCGGTCGTCACGCCGGAGGAAACACTATTCGTGTTCGACGACGGCGAGGTACGCCACATTTACACGGACGGCCGGCGACATCCCGCAAAGGACGACCTGTGGCCGACTGCGATGGGCGACTCGGTGGGACACTGGCAGGGTGACACGCTCATTGTCGACACTGTGGCACGAACTGCGGGGTCTCTCGGAATTGGGCCGAACACACTCAGCGCTCAAGCGCATTTCACCGAGCGTGTACGGCGACTCGACAAGAATGACCTCGAGGATCAGATGACGATCGAGGACCCAACTGCCTTCACGCATCCTTGGAAACTGACCATCCATTACACGCGTGCCGCCGACCTTGACCGCATGCTGCCCTGGGATTGTGCCAACGACCGCAATCCGGTCGTGAACGGAAAAATATCAGTTGCTCCTCCTTGAGTCTGCGCCCTACGCGCTCTTGAGCGCCATTGGCGGGGCTGACCGGTGCGAGGCGGGCTCATATGCCTGTGAGCCGGGTTTCGACCGCCGCGCAACTCTCGGCGCAGAAATCTAGGAATGCCTCAACCGCCGCGGGTGGCAGACGGCGGGATGGCCGAACGGCGTAGAGCGGAAATGTTTCGCCGGGCCAATCCGCAAATAATTCGATCAAGTCGCCGTTAGCGATCAGCGGTTCAACGCCGAGTGCCAGGACCTGCGCAATGCCGGCGCCGGCAAGGCAGGCGCCCACCATGGTATCGACGTCCGTCAGTGTCAGACGGCCGGATGTTTCGACGCGCACGATTTCCCTGCCGCGATGAAATTCCCATTGGAAGGGTTTCCCGCGCTGCGGATCGATGAACTGGATGCAGTCGTGTTCGGCGAGCTTCTCCGGTCGCTTGGGGCGGGAATGCCTTTTGAGATAGGAGGGGGACGCCACGGTCAGCACGCGGGTTTCCAGCAGCCGCCTGGTCGTCATGCTTGATGTTGGCTGTGGTCCGAAGCGCACTGCGACATCTATACCTTCCGCAACGAGGTTGCCCGCATCGGGCAGCAGCACCGATATCAGTTGGAGTTCAGGGTAGCGTTCCTTGAATTCCGGCAATCGCGGGGCCAGCACATGGCGGGAGAAGAGCGGATTGAGGCTCACTCGTAAGGCACCGCGAGCCGTCACCGCCGCCCCCGAAACCACATTGGCGGCTTCCTCAATGCCGGAAAGATGCGGCGCGGCCAACTCGTAGAGCCGGGCGCCTTCCCCGGTGAGATGAAGCGCCCGGGTCGTGCGATCCAGCAGCCGCAGTCCCATGCGCTTTTCCAGGCGCGAGACGGCCCGGCTCACCCCAGAGGCGGACAGCCCCAATGCATCACCGGCCCGGGTGAAGCTACCGGTCTCAACCACGGCCGCCAATACGCTCATGCCCGAAAGCAGCCTGCCATCGAAGCTCATCGTGCGTTCCTTTGACTTTTAGCAACAATGAATTGCGTACCACCATCTTAATCAAAAATGAATAGGAATCTACCTTAGCCACATCGGCCCGCCAGCAGTCAATCCAAAGGAGCACGCCATGTCTGACACCGCCCGCACCCTCTTCAAGGGCGGCACCATCGTGACGATGGATGCCAACATCCCCAATCTCGCGACCGGTGATGTCCTGGTCGAAGGTGATCGCATCGTGGCCGTCGCGGCCAACGTGGCCGCCGCGGGCGCCCAGGTGATTGATGCCGCGGGCAACATCGTGCTGCCGGGTCTGATCGATGCGCACCATCACGCCTGGCTCGGGGTGATGCGCCGCCTCATGCCCGATGTTGACGATTTATTCGCCTACATCGATGTGGTCGCGGAAAAGCTCGGGGCGCATTACCGCCCGATCGACATGTACGTGAGCACCAAGCTCACGGCGGCCGCCTGCCTCGATGCGGGCATCACGACGATCATCGATGCATGCCACAGCTCGCGCAGCCCTGACCACACCGATGCGGCCCTCGAGTCCTTGGAATCAGTGGGTATCCGGGCGCTGCACATGGTCGGAGCGGCCATGGACAAAGCGGCACCTACCGAGCATCTGCCGCGCGATCTCGAACGCCTGGCGCTGGACTGGAACACATCCAATAGCCTGGTGCGTGTCGGCCTGTTCGGCCAACTCAAGCTTGACTGGTGGAAGGTCGCCCGCGGCCTGGATATGCAGATTCTGACCGAGTTCATCGGCGATCTCGCCAAGCTCGGCCCGCAATTTGCAGAACCTGGAGTTCTGGGGCCGCACAACATCTTCAATCACTGCACGCGCGTGCCTGAGGATACCTGGAAGCTGTTCGCGGACGCGGGCGTCAATATCACCGTCAATCCCCGCTCGGACGCGCTGTTCGGATTCGACGATGATGGCTTTGCGTATCAAAAAGCGATTGACCACGGATTGATGCCGGCACTCGGCATCGACTTGGACACCGCTTTCGGCAGCGACATGTTCGGCGAGATGCACGCGCTGTTCGGCCAGCAGCGCGCGGCGATGCGTTATCGCCGCTTCCGCGGGCAGGCTGGAACACCCGCTCCAATCCTGGTGGAGGACGTGCTGCGGGCTGCCACTGTCCACGGCGCGTCCGCCGCGGGGCTGAATAGCTCAATCGGTACGCTAACACCGGGTAAGCAGGCCGACATCATCATGCTGCGGACCAACGGAGTCGCCGTATTCCCGGTGAGCAACGCCATCGGCACCATCGTCCAGGCGGTCGAGCGCTCCGATGTGGATACCGTCATGGTCGCGGGCCGGCTCCGGAAGCGGGGTGGCCGGTTGATCGGCATAGATACCGAAAAACTCAACGCCGAAGCGGTCGCCTCGCGCGACTATCTGCTCGATGCCAGCGGCTACCGCGCCAGCCTATTCGGGAAATCCTCTGCTGCGGCTGTTCTGTGAACGCACACCGGGAGCTCGTCATGTCAACAACACTCATCGGAACGGTAGGGCAGGCCAATGCGACGCCAACCTATCTATCCCGGCCAGCCTTAACGGTAATCGCAGCAATTTTCTGCGGGTATCTCGCGGTGGGCCTGCCGTTGCCCATCATTCCACTGTTCGTGCACGAGAAGCTAGGCTTCAGCAACTTCACTGTCGGAGTCGTGATTGGCATACAGTTCTTTGCCACCGTGCTGACCCGCAGCTACGCCGGGCGCATAACCGATCACCATGGTGGTAAGCGGGCGGCCCTGCAGGGTGCGGGGTTTTCCGCCCTTGGGGGAGCGCTCTACATGATCGCGGCACTGCCTGAGCTCTCGCCCGCTATCAGCCTTGGCGTCGTGGTGGCAGGCCGACTGGCCGCGGGCCTGGGAGAAAGCCAATTCGTTACCGGTTGCGTTTCGTGGTCAATCGCCTCAGTGGGGCCAAAGCGCGCCGGCATGTCCATGTCTTGGACCGGCATTGCCATGTTTGCGGCACTGGCGATCGGTGCTCCGGTGGGCATGACGCTCTATCATCAATGGGGCCTTCAGGCCGCCATGGTGGCCTGCGTCATCTCCCCAATGCTGGCAATCGTCATCGCGCTGGGTGCGACCTCCTATTTGTCCCCGGCTGGTCAGCGGTTGCCGTTTCATCGCGTGATTGGACAGATCTGGCGCGAAGGGCTCGCATTGATGATGCAAGGTGTCGGGCTCTCGGGACTCACCGCGTTTGCCTCGCTGTACTTCCTCGCACGAGGCTGGACCCATGCCGGCTTGGTCATGACCGCATTCGGTGTTGGATTCATCCTGGTGCGGGTGGTATGGGGACACTTGCCCGATAGAGTCGGTGGGTTTCGTGTTGCCTTGTACTCCCTCGTCATTGAGGCCATCGGCCAGGCGATGTTGTGGCGTGCGCCAAATGAGTGGGTGGCATTAAGCGGAGCGCTGGTCACCGGGCTGGGATGCGCGCTGGTGTTCCCGGCGCTGGGCGTTGAGCTGCTCAAGCGCGTGCTACCCGCCAATCGCGGCAGTGCAATGGGTGGCTTTGTAGCTTTCCTGGACATCGCCTATGGGCTGGCTGGTCCAGGGGCAGGCCTGGTCGCCGGCCAGTTCGGCTATGCCGGCGTTTATCTGCTGGGCGCCGCCAGTGCGCTGCTGGGTGCGGCGCTTGTTAGCGCCAGGCGCTCCACCTCAGCCTGACTGTCACATTCCCAATGTATTCAGGAGCACTCATATGTCACGCATCTTCATTTCCGGGTCGTCCACAGGTCTTGGCCTCATGGTGGGCGAACTGCTTGTTCAGCAGGGCCATGAGGTGGTCCTGCATGCCCGCAACGCGGCGCGCGCCGAAGACGCACGCCGCGCGCTGCCCCAGGCGGAGTCGGTGGTCGAGGGCGACCTCGACACCATTGCCGGGTCCAAGGCGCTCGCGGATCGCGTCAACGCATGGGGCCGCTTCGATGCGGTAGTTCACAATGCCGCGGTGGGATATCGTGAGAGTCACGTCCTCACCAAGGACGGTCTTCCGCATGTCTTCGCCATCAATACGCTCTCCGCATACATCCTGACCGCACTGATCGAACGCCCAAAGCGGCTGGTCTATCTCAGCTCCGGGATGCACCATCATGTGGACGCCAACCTTGAGGATATTCTCTGGAAGAAGCGCCGCTGGGATGGCTCGGCCGCCTACGCAGAAAGCAAGCTCCACGATGCGATGCTGGCCTTCGCCGTTGCGCGACGCTGGTCCAATGTTTCGTCAAATGCGCTGGAACCCGGCTGGGTACCGACCAAAATGGGTGGCCGCGGCGCACCCGATGACATGGGACAGGCGCACCTCACTCAGGCTTGGCTTGCTTCCGGGGACGACCCAAAGTCGCAGGTAACCGGGAAATATTTCTATCACCTGAAACGCATGGAGGCGAACTCTCAGGCGCATGATCCTGTACTGCAAGATCGCCTCATCGCGATCTGCGCCGAGCTCTCGGGCGTAACGCTACCCACTTGAGCTCTCATGGTCGCCTCCTGCCCGGGGACTCCCGGCCCCGATGGCGACTTTGTGCTCAGGTGCGGGAGGGATGCTCTTGGCTGCGCCAATCGACGCATGGAGCCATAAAGAACTATAGTAGCCCGCTTACGACAGCCGTACAGGAAACTGCCGACGGAGTGCTTCAGGGCGTGGACATCCAGAAGGACAAGGTGGTCACGGATGCCATGATCTGGCTGGCGCGAATTGAGCGTGGGCTGGAGGCGCAGGAGGCCTCACAGCTTCGCCAGTGGCTGCTGCAGCCGGCCCATCGGGATGAGATCGTGAACGCAGCGAAGCTTTGGCACGGCCCTGATATCGCCGCCGTGCTCGCGGAGCTGGTGCCGGTGGGCTTTGGCAGCCGTCCACCCCCCATGCCCAGGATCTCTCGTACCTTCCCCATCCTTGTCGGTGCGATCCTGGCTCTATTCATGGCAGCGTCGATTCTCTTGCCGCGTCTGTCCCTTAGGGGGCGGGAAGCATCCGTATTGCGGGATGAAGAAATCTATAGCACCGGAGTCGGCGAAACGCGAGCCATCAAACTACCCGATGGCAGTCACCTCGTCATGAACGGACGTTCAACGCTGTATGTCCTGTACACCGCATCGACACGGGAGGCGACCGTGGCCCAGGGTGAGGTCATTTTCGAGGTGCGCAAAGGCCCCAGCCCGTTCAGGATATTTGCCGGCCAGCGCCACTTCGAAGTGCCGGCGGCGCGGCTTGATGTGCAAGTGATCGGCCCGAAAACCGTCAACCTCACGGTGCTGGAAGGGGGTGTGACCGTGAAGGGTTTGCCGTATAGGCAGCCTGAGTCACCCGCCGAGGCCCGGAACTTTGATCCGAGAGTCTTCGCCGATGCCAGCATCGGGCCCCTGCAATCTGAACTGCTCGACGATGAAACCCTCATCCAACGCCCTGTGACTGCGGCCGATGCGCATCGGCAGTTGAGGTGGGAACCCCAAAGCCCAGTCTATGTCAGCCTCTGAGGGCTCAGCAGGTTCCTAAGAGTCGCCGATTTAGGAATTCACCCAACACTTGGCGAGCGCGCCCACCCACGGATGCGTGACCCGCCTCAGTGCAGGCGATAGGGCTCGGGCGGTGCTGGCGCGAGATCCGGAAGCTTCGGGCCATCGATTGCCACTGCAGCCTGCAGGCCTCTGCCGGTTACGTTATGAGTGGCCAGGAGCGGCCCGCTGTAGCCTGTCACATGAATGTTATGGATCTCGGCGTGGCGGATATTCGCCAGCGAGATTCCAGCGCCACAATCTCCCGAGACATTGACCAGCGAAAACCCATCCAAGGGTTTCTGCGGATGAATACCCATGCCGTCGACCAGCCTGGGGCACTCTCTCACGTGCACATTGGAGAACTGGAAATGGCGCGCGGCGGGGATGCCGGCAACTCCCGGGACCGGATCCTGATCCTGAATACCACTTCCGAGCAGATTCAAGCGCAGGAAGCCTTCCCCGCTGCCGGACACATCCAAATCATCGGCCACGATGTCCTCGATGAAAGCGCCGCGACCGACGCGCGATTTGATGTAGATGGCGTAGGTCTTCGCCGCTGTGAACTTGCAGTGTTCAATACGGACATTGCGGATTCCACCGGAGGTTTCGCTGCCGATGCCGATGCAGGCAAAAATCGAATCCGCCAGCGTGCAGCGCGAAATAATGATGTCCTCGCAAGTCTGCAGCAGTCGGTAGGCTTCACTGCCGCGGCCAGATTTGATCGCGATGCAGTCATCGCCGGTCGCGATGTCGCAATCCTCGATGCGTACCCCCCGGCATGAATCCAGGTCGATCCCGTCGCCATTGCCTCCCGTGCTGCGGATGGTCAGGCCGCGGATGGTCACATCCTCGCAGTTCGTCGGGTGAATCGACCACATGAGCTGGTAGTGGGTGGAGAAGTCCTCCATGCGGACATTCCGGCAGCCAATCATCTCGATGAGTGCCGGATGACGCAGCGGACTCTGCGCCGTCGGGCGCCCGCCGAGCGCCGGATTGCCCTCTATGCGCCCCGGTCCGACGATACCGATGTTGCTGGCATCGATTGCGTACAGCAGACCCACCCGGCCCGCAATCCACTTGCCCTCCCAGCGCACTTGTGTCACCGGATAGTCCGCGAATTCCCCGCTGCCGCTGATGACGGCATTTTCCTGCAGGCGCAGCAGGGTATTGGAACGCAGTGCCAGCGCACCGGTGCGGTAGGTGCCGGCCGGGAGCAGCACTTCACCTCCGCCCAATACCCAGCAGCGATCCAGCGCCTGTTGTATTGCAACGGTATCGTTGGTCGTACCATCACCCATCGCCCCGAAATCCCGAACGTTGAGCTGTACATTGTCGGGCTTTGCAGGCGCTCTTGGCACTCTCATGGGGGTACTGGCACGCGCCCCGGGCGGTAACGCAAGCATGGCCAGCGAGCGGAAGATCACCTGACGGCGGTTCATTTGCACCATTCCTGACGGCGTCCGCCGCGGAAAGTATCATATTAAAAACCGAGTCGGTGTGGCTGCACCAGAGCGGGGGGTGAAGAAGATGAGATTCCACGTGGCACGGCTCGCATTGCTGTTGATTGTCCATCCGGTGTGGTCCCAGACATCCCCAATAACTGGCCCGGATCTGGCAGAAATCCCCATTCCGGTCATCCACACGAACGCGGACGTGATGCCCGGTATCGACGCGCTGCCGGTGCGCAAAGCCCTGCCGGACGTGCTGGTCATGAATGACGGCACCCGGGTCACGACCCCTAAGCAATGGCGGAAGCGCCGCGAGGAAATGCGGCGAATTCTGAGCTACTACGCAGTGGGCCAGATGCCGCCGGCGCCTGGCAACCTCAAAGGCGTCGAGGGCGCCTCAGAGCTCGTGCTGGACGGCACCGTAAAATATCGCCAGGTTCGCCTGATCTTCGGACCTTCCAGGAAACTTGCGCTCGACATCGGCATCTTTGCGCCGCTAACGGGCGCCCCCTTTCCAGCCATCATTCTGCAGTCGGGATCGGTACCGGGGGCGCCGATGCTGCCGCGCCTACCCCAGGGCGCCAACCAGGGGCGTGGCCAGGATGTGTTGCTCATCGTCGCGCCCGAGCAGGCGACGCCGGTCATGCCGGCAGGCCAAGGCCAAAGCCCGACCGCTAGAGAGATGGCATCGGAGCACGCCGAGGTGTTCCGCAGAGGCTATGCACTTGTGGTCTACAACCCCAACGACTGTGCCGAAGACACCACGCTACGCAATCCAGATGGCAGCTGGGCGTTTCGCGATACGCGCTTCTTTCCCGCCTATCCGGGCTACGACTGGGGAATTCTCGCGGCCTGGGCATGGGGAGCATCACGCGTTGCAGATTACCTGGAGCAGGATCGCAGCATCGACAGCACCCGGCTCATCATCACCGGTGCCTCGCGCAACGGGAAATCCTCGATGATTGCGGCAGCCTTTGACGAGCGCCTGGCCGCTGCGCCGGTGGTGACCGGCGGTGGTGGCATCGGTGCCTATCGGCTGGCCGGGCCGCGCAACAGCGAAACCCTGGATATCATGCAGAAAAAGTACCCGAACTGGTTTTCGCCCAACCTGCATCAGTTCTGGGGTCAGGTGGATAAGCTGCCGTTTGATGAGCACTGGTTCCTGGCGCTGGCCGCACCGCGTCCCTTCATTGCGCTGGAAGGAACCACCGACACCATTTCCCTGCCCGAAGCGGTGAAGGCATCGATTCTTGCCGCGCGGCCGGCCTACAGTCTATTGGGCGTTGCGGACCGGCTTGGCGTTCACTATTCAGATCACGGCCATGCGTTCACCAACGAGGACTGGACGGCGATGTTGGATTTCTTTGATAAGACGTTGCGCGGCAGGACCGTCGCACAGACTTTCGATCATTTCGGCCCCGACACGCAATGACACCGCTCAGAGGGCTGCCAATATCACACCCCGGCGGTGGGTCCTTGGCAACAGGCTGACGACAATGTAGCGCGCATCTCCGACGCGGAGCAACTGGCGCACCGGCATCTGCGCCCCGATCGCGCTCGAAGAGTGGGTCGCAGCGATGTCTCAGCCGTCGACCTGCTGAAGCCGTGTCCTCCAGTTCTCGACGGATCCCAGGCATGGGCCTTTCAAAGAGATCGAGGCAGATTGTCTGGCAGCGGGATGAATTCCGTCTCTCCCGGAACCTTTCCGAACCGCTGCAGGTTCCAATCATCGGCCGCGCGCTGCAGGCGGGACTTGCTCGATGACACAAAATTCCAGACAAGGTATCGCGGACCGTCCAGGGGCGCGCCGCCGATCACCACGACGGTGCAATCCTCGTTGGCTTCAAGCCGGCAGCTTTGGCCGGCATCGAGAACGGCCATGGTATGTACGCCCAGCGATGCGCCATCGATCGTGATGCCGCAGTCTATGGGGTATACCGCCAGTTCCGCGCACAGTGCGGGCAGCACGAAGGACTTGTTTGCCCTCAGCCGCAGGGCCAGGAATACCGTCGGCGAAGCTGACTTCACAGGCGAGCGCCGGCCGAAGGCTTCACCGACCAACAGGCGCACCTCAGCGTCCTGGGCCGCAAAGGGAGCCAGAGGGGCGGCCGGGGTGTGTGCAAAGCCAGGGTCGCTTTCTTCAAGGGCTTGGGGCAGTCCGACCCAGAGTTGGATGCCATGCATTCGGTGCCGGACCGAGCGAAGCTCGGGCGGTGTGCGCTCTGAGTGAACAATGCCGCGCCCTGCGTTCATCCAGTTGATGGCGCCCGGCTCGATGCGTTGCACCGAGCCCAGGCTGTCACGATGCATGAGCGCGCCCTCGAACAGATAGGTGACGGTGGCGAGCCCGATATGTGGGTGGGGGCGCACGTCGACATTCATGCCAGGTTCAAAATCCATCGGCCCAAAATGATCAAGGAACACAAATGGACCGACCGTGCGTCGCTCGAATGCGGGAAGCAGCCGAGTCACCTTCAGCCCGCCACCCAGATCCTTTTCCTGCCCGGTCAGCTTCAGCGGCATGTGAATGCCTCCTCGTAACGTCACGGTTTGTCCGAGCTGCTCATTGAAACGGAAACAGTCACATTTCGCGAGTCTTCGCTGCGGCTTAGGCGCGCAAGCTCTTCGAGAGTGCGGAGCAACCGGGACTCGAACCTTTAGGTCAGCCCCGAAGTTACCCCATTTCCGAGCTGCTTGAGGTTCTCAACCGTGCTGGTGGCGAAACCTCGCAGGTGAGCAACCCATGCGACGGGAGAAGGCGGCCGCCAGATGGCTCGAGCTACTGAACCCTAGTTTCCGCGCGATTCCCTCAATGGGCAGATTGGGGTAAGCAAGCAGCAGGTCGCGCGCGGCGGCCACGCGCCGTTCCAAAACGTACCTGTGGGGTGGCACGCCCAGACTCTGGCGGAATGCGCGCTCGAAGTGACGTACGCTTACGCACGCCAGGCTGGCAAGTTCGTGCAATGCGATCGGATTGCCGAGGTTGTCCTCGATGTAATCCCTGACGAGTTTCAGGCGGTGCGCAGGCAACCCGCCAAGAGGTCGCGCTGGCTTCTTCGACAGCGTCGAATGCCTCTGGACGAGATGATGGGTCAGGAACTCGCAGGCGCTTTCCGCATAGAGCAAACCGGATGGGGAGTGGTTTCTCGCTTCGACCGCAAGCTGCGTCACGACGGATTCGATCACTGGATCCCGAACAAGAAATTGCGGAACGATCTCGACGCTCCGAGGATCGGCCCCCCAATTCTCGAGGATCACGCGCGCCAGGAGCGATTCGCGCAGGAACACCACGATGGCTTGAGAGGAGCCATCCGCTTCCCAGCTCGCGTGGAAATTGGCGGGACTGAGATTTACGGTCCCCGGATCGGACCAACCCTCAAGCAGTCGACGGCCCTGGCGCCGCCTGACACGATGTCGGCCCGCTGTATACAGCCCCAAGCCAGTCTCCGTGAAGGTACCGGATGCTTCGCGCGGCGTGCCATTGACCACATGCCCACTGAAGTACTTCGAAGTTGCCGACTCAATGTGCTCGGGGGGGAATAGATCCACAAACTGGGTTGGCGAAATGAAGGATCGTTGCACAGGCGCAATCTCAAACAGTCCCGCAACAGCGCACTATTGACGCTATCACAATTGCGACATTTCCGACAAATACCGCGCAAGAACTTTGCGGTGCGCGGCTAAGCCGTTGCGCGTTGGATAGCGGAGTCAGTACAACGAGACCCGGGCTTTGTCACTTGGTTTTGCAGGCGGGACACTTGATGTCGAAAAATGAACCCACCGCATGAACAGTGTGGTCGCGCCAGATTTTGTCCGAGCCATCCTTGAATGGCGGTGGACTTGGCCCCTGGCGCGTTTTGCGCTGGTTGCGACCTTCCTGGCTTCTGGGTTCAGCAAGATCGCCAATTTTTCTGGTGCGGTCAGCGAAATGGTGGAAGCCGGAATGCCGGCGCCGGCGGTTATGGCGCTCCTGAGCATCTTCGTCGAACTTGTCGGCTCGGTCCTGGTTTTGATCGCTCGCTGGACCTGGCTGGGGGCCGGCATGCTGGGCGTCTTCACGGCCATTGGCGCCGTAACCGCGCACGCGTTCTGGAAGGTGTCCGGCCCCGCAAGGAAGGAGGCGATCGCCGTATTTCTCATGCACTTTGGGCTGATCGCCGCTCTTACGCTCGATGCCCTGCTCGCGCAGCGCGTGGTGGGCGGATGAAATGTCGCATCGACAATTGAACCAAGAGGGAGAATTGCAATGACCAGCAGGACCGGACTTGACGCATTGCTTGCGCCGGAGCGCAGCATTCTTCTGCTTATCGACCATCAGCCCTTTCAATTTTCAAACCTGCATAGCCATGATCCGACGCTGATCATTAACAACGTGGTGGGACTCGCCAAAGCGGCGAAGGCGTTCAAGGTTCCCACGATTCTGACTACCGTCACCGAGGAGCGCGGTGGGCATATCCTCAAGGGCCTTCAGGACGTCTTTCCGAGTCAAAAGCCCATCAATCGGACTTTCATCAACACATGGGAGGATCAGCGTGTCGTGGAGGCGGTGAAGAAGACTGCCCGGAAGCAACTCATCATCGCGGCGCTGTGGACGGATATTTGCCTGGCGATGCCGGTAATCCAGAGCCTGGCCGATGGCTATGACGTCTTTTTCGTCACCGATGCCTCCGGTGCTGTATCACGGGAGGCGCATGACATGGCGGTTCTGCGGATGGTGCAGGCAGGGGCCGTTCCACTCACCTGGATCGCGGTTATGAGCGAGTGGCAGCGCGACTGGGCGCGCGAGGCAACGCTCCCGGCCGTCGCTGAGATCACCGTTGCCCACGGCGGTGCTTCGGGAGTGGCGTTCGCCTGGGAACAGCAGCTACTTAGCTCCGGCCAGAGGTAACCTCCACAGTATCGAACCCCACAGCGTGGCAGCGATAGGTCCCAAGCTCAGGGGATGTGAATGCTTCTTGAGGGCATCGGGGCGCAGAACAACGGCATGGTGTCGGCGCTTAAGGGAAGGATCCCGAGGCTGCCAACAAGGTCGGACAGCCCCCTGAGGGCACGATACGGGAGTCAGGTGACGGCCCTTTCGCGGCGTGTGGCACCGCCGTCGATCTTTGCCTCAGACAGTTACCGCAAAAGTTGCTCTGAATGTTCGCAACCCTCAAGTCGGTGCTAACTCTAAAAATTGACTGATGAGACATCGCCTTGTCCAGGACAGATTGATCTTGGAACCTGATCTTGGCATTTCGGTGCCACCTCGGGACGGCGAAGTTCCTTACATTCCTTAGGCGACGCACGCACCGGCATCGGGTACGCCAACTCGCCCGGCATTGCGGTCTGATCGGCCCTTTTGGCCTTTGACAATCACACTGGTTGTCGCGTCCCGGCGGCATATGTAGCAGCCAGTTATTACCTCGCACGTAATTGCCGCCAATCTTGGAGTCACTAAGCTGGATCCACCGGGCCTCCCATCGAGGCCCCTCACAAATGCAGTCATCGGAGGCCCAATGGATCCCTTCAACCTCAACCGTCGGCAATTGCTTGTCGGTTCTGCCACGGCTGCCGCGGCACTGTCTTTCAATCACCATGCTGCAGCTCTTTCTAATGAACCCATGGATACGGAGACACGCATGACCTCACACACTTTTACCAAGACCGCCCCGCCGGCGTGGCTGCTCGATTTCTGGAAGGAAATAGACGACAAGACATGGGGCAAAGGCTTTGATTGCTTCGCGCCGAACGCGATCGCCAATCTTGGCGTCAGCGACTGGCACGGGCGCGAGGCGATCCGGGAGAACCTGCGCGCCTTTGTCGATAAGGGGTTTACGGCGCACCATGATGTCGTCGAATTCTGGGATGGCGGATTTCTCAAGGTGTTTCGCGGGTTTGTTACCATGACACCCAATGACCCGGCCCAAAAGCCGGTACGGCCGGCGATGACCCATTTCTTTTACATGGACGAAAAGGATCCTTCGAAAGTCGCCCACTGGTATGGATCGGTGGGGCCGGTGCAGTTCTGAGACAGATGCCTGGCAGGCAATCGTTGCATCCTGTGGATGATGGCGCGGGCGGGCAGTCCGCTCGCGCTTTTTTGGCGTCCCCGGAACAAGCCTGGATCCGGTTCATTCCCCGTGATGGAGCCCCGAAACCATGGAACCACGTCCACTGAATCGCGCTCCGGCATCCCGCGAGTTGGGCGCGATGCTTCGGCATTGGCGGGATCTGCGTGGTACGAGCCAACTTGAGCTCTCGAGCCACTCGGGCGTGTCGCAACGCCACATCAGTTTCATTGAAAGCGGACGCAGTAGCCCGGGTCGCCAGACCTTGTTGGACATTGCAGAAGCATTGGATGTGCCGTTGCGTGATCGCAATTCGCTACTTTTGGCAGCCGGCTATGCCCCGGTCTATTCGGATGCCCCCTGGAATGCCGCCGAGATGCAAGGGGTAACACGGGCGCTTGAACGGATGTTGCGCCAGCATGAACCCTTTCCCGCCGTCGTCATGGACCGCTATTGGAACGTCCTTGTAACAAATGAGGCAGCTCCACGCTTTTTCAATTGCTTTATCGACATGAAGAAGCGCCCCAGTCCGCGCAACATGTTGCACCTGATGTTCGATCCCGACGGCATGCGACCCCACGTCGCCGACTGGCATCAAGTCGCACCCACGCTGATCCACCGGATAGTTCGAGAATCGGTGGGCCATTTCACGGACTCGGGGACTCAGGAGTTGATCGGGGCACTTCTGAGTTATCCGGGTACGAAAGCCGAATGGAACACCTCGACGGCCGTTCCGACGACGACCACATTGCCGGTGATTCCCCTCGGGTTCATTTACAACGGCGCAACGTTGAAATATTTCTCCATGGTCACCACTGTCGGGACACCGCAAACAATCGCGGCACAGGAGCTTCGGATCGAGTGCCTATTCCCGGTGGACGAGTCCACCGAGGCGCTTCACCTCGAATTGATGAACCGTGCCTCCCTCCAGGACCACCAGCCGTGATCGCGACTTTCTACAGCTAAGTGTTAGTCCACTATTGGTATGAACGTCGCCTTCGACGAATTCATGCCACCGTCCAGTGTCTTCCCGGCGCAGGTCATCCGGCGCCGCTCATGGCAAGGGGGTAACCGGGGATCCCATTGTTTGAGTTACCCCAGTTCGTCGATGCGGCCCCGCGAGCGACTTGGAAGATCGGTGGCTTAGGGAAGCAAAGGTATGATTTCGAGTCCCCTGCTCGTGACTTGTAAGTATATGAATTACCAGTGAAAGCTGTGAAGGGCGCCCGCCACATGGGCTTGGCGGGTCGGTACCTGACGGGCAGGTCAGGAAGCCGTGGCTGATAACGATTGAGCGCGGCGGCCCGGCGGTTCAGGTGAACCGGCGGCGTGAAGTTGAACTGGCGCGGGGCACCCAAGGCGTGCTGTCGACTTGATCGCAGACCGCGTCTGCGGTCAGTGGTAGGGTGTGTTCCACACTCATCCCCTGAGCGAAGGGCCCGGCGCCCACATTCCGATGCCTGACGGTACTGCTACCTCGCACCTTTACCGACCGAAGCTGGCAACCGTGCTGGGCGAGGGCTACAGCCTTGAAGTCCTGCGCAAGGACGCTTTGGCGGCTCTGACCGTCGCTATTGTGGCGGTACCACTTTCAATGGCGATCGCGGTTGCATCCGGGGTCTCGCCGGCGCGCGGTCTATACACGGCTGTCGTGGGTGGCTTTTGCGTGTCTGCGCTGGGCGGGAGCCGATTTCAGATTGGTGGTCCTGCCGGAGCATTTATCGTGCTCGTGGCTGCGACGGTCGCAAAGTTCGGCCTCAATGGCCTGCTGCTCACCGTTCTGCTGTCCGGGCTGATGTTGACTCTGTTGGGTCTGCTTCGGCTGGGCTCGCTGATCAAACACATTCCGCACGCGGTGACCGTCGGCTTCACTTGCGGTATCGCTGTCACGATTCTCGCCAGCCAGTTGAAGGATCTCGGCGGGTTGCGGCTTCCTGGCGCGGAGCCGGGTCCGCTGATTCCAAAACTGGCGGCGCTGGTCCATGCGCTGCCCACTGTAGATCCGATGACGCTGGCCATGGGCGTTGGATCCGTGGCCGTGATTTTTGTGATCAAGCGTTATCGCCCGAACTGGCCTGGCATGCTGATCGTAGTTGCGGCAGGCGCCATTTTGGCCGCAGTGTTTCGACTCTCGGTTGACACCATCGGTAGCCGGTTCGGAGGTGTCCCACAAGGTCTCCCGGCGCCGCACCTGCCGCCGATAAGCCTGCAACTAGTAGGGCGGGTTTTGCCTGCTGCACTGTCCTTTACACTTCTTGGCGGGATTGAGAGTCTCTTGTCGGCCAAAGTGGCCGATGGCATGACCGGCCGTAAGCACCGCTCGAACATGGAGTTGGTCGCCCAAGGCGTAGCCAATATCGCCTCCGCTTTGTTCGGTGGGATCAGCGTCACTGGAACGATCGCGCGCACCGCGACCAATATTCGCGCCGGCGCGCGCAGCCCTTTTTCCGGGATGATGCATGCGGGATTCATTTTGCTTTTTATGGTGGTGGCCGCGCCCCTGGCCCGCTTCATTCCTCTCTCAGCTTTGGCTGCCGTGCTCGTGGTCGTGTGCTGGAATATGGCGGAAAAGGTGGAGTTCGCGCGTCTGTTGCGGCACCGGAGACTGGCGAGCGTCCTACTGACGACATTTGGATTGACGCTGGTAAAGGATCTGACGTTCGGAATCGTTGCCGGATGCCTGATGGCTACGCTGCTGGCCATCGCGAGTCGCTTGACGGCGGCTGACTAGGGCAATTTTCCGGGCGACGCCGCTAAAGGTTAAGCCTACGCTCGCAGGTCATTGAATACTGACCGAAGTGTCGGAGCCTCGCGCGATACCCACCGGTGATCGCGAAGCAGACAACACGGGGACGACATCGCGCAGCCCGGTAACGCTTAGGATGGACTCAGGCCTGTTGAGTGGGGCGGGGCATTGCGGGTTTCCGCAATAGTACTCCAAGACCCTGGGCGCCTAGACTCCCAAATTGTCGACGGGAGTCATCAAAGGAGTGGTGCAGTGCACCGCCTCGCTTTTCCAGCTATCGATATTCTCACGAGTTTTGCAGCTCTCCTGGGCCGGCGCTGCACTTCGGATGGGGCGCGATAGGCGGTAATTTTGGCTTTCCCGAGTGAACCCCCAATTCGCGCGCCTTCTTGAGTCAAGAACATGCAGGCTCGGATTCTCATAGTCGATGACAATGCGACAAATTTGAAACTCGCGGCGGCTACTCTGCGGTATGAGGGTCACGAGGTCATTACCGCCGTCGATGCGGAGTCCGCCCATTCATTGATCAGCGTCAGCCCGGAATTCGACTTGATCCTGATGGACGTATCGCTACCCGGTATGGACGGCCTAACGCTCACGAAGTTGCTCAAGGCAGACCCCCGCACGGCGCATGTACCCATTGTGATTCTGACAGCCTCGGCCATGCGCGGTGATGAACTGAACGCACGTACGGCGGGAGCGGATGGATTCATTGCCAAGCCCATCAGCGTCGGAACTTTCCCGCAACTCATTGCAGAGCACCTCAGGCAGCGTGGCTGAATGGGCGCGCGTCGGATTTGCGGATTGATCCGCGCCGCTCAGCGGGTACCCCGCAAACACAAAGCGACCTCAATCTTCGGGGCCGGACGGTGGTCCAATTCCTGGTCACCCCGGTGTCGTCCTGGTTTCCGGCCCTGTTGAGAATTGGGCCCTTCTCATCCCTCAATGTCGATTGCCGCGAAGCGCGAGCGGCAGCGGAGCGATTCGCCCATTGTTCCGTCTAATTTGCTGCCGGTGGCTACTCAGTTGGCACGGAGCACAGAGACCCCATCGATGCCGCGATCATGCAAGATGCTCCGCCTTACCGACGGCGCTGCGTAGCTGCACGTCGCTCGGCCTTCCGGGCGGCCGACGGAGGCGGTTCGCACCACTTCCGCATGAGTGTTATAAGGACTGCAACGCAGTCCTACGTCGGCGCGTGCAGGACAGAAATCCATGACAGATCGCCGCCTAGACCCTTCCGACGCGCCAAAGGGACACGTCGAGCCCAAACTGCAACTCAGCGAGGAACGATTCCATCTCCTTTTGGATAGTGTCAGTGGCTACGCCCTGTTCATGATGGACCCGAGCGGAATCATTTCGAGCTGGAATGCAGGAGCCGAGCGCCTCAAGGGATATCGGTCAGAGGAGATTATCGGACGCCATTTCTCGTGTTTTTATACTCCTGAGGACATTGCGCGAGGGCATCCCGCATTCGAACTGTCCCAAGCCGTCGAACAGGGTAAGTACGAGGAGGAGGGTTGGCGCGTCCGCAAAGACGGGTCTCGCTTTTTCGCTCATGTGCTGATTTCGGCAATGCGCGGCGGGAATGGGGAAGCGGTGGGCTTCGTAAAATTGACACGGGACGTGTCGGCGACTCGGGAGCTAAACGAAGCCCTGCGAACCCAGGCCAAGATCCTCGATCTTGCCAATGACGCCATTTGTGTGCGTGACATGGATGATCGGATCACATACTGGAATCAAGCTGCAGGTCGAGTATATGGTTGGACTGCCGAGGAGGCGCTTGGAAGGGTCACCCACGAGTTGCTGAAGACAAGTTTCCCGAAACCGTTCTTGGCGATTGCGGAGGAGGTCCGTCTGCAGGGGCGATGGGAAGGCGAACTCGGGCACACGCGCCGAGACGGTGCGCGGCTCGTTGTGGAAAGTCGCTGGACAGTCATGGTTGATGACAATGGGCAGCCCTCCGGTGTGATTGAAGTGAACCACGACATCACGGAACGGGAACGGCTGGCGGTGGCCCTGAAAGCGACCAATCTCGAGTTGCAAAAGGCGCTTGAAGCCAAGGATGCCTTCCTGGCGATGATGTCGCACGAGTTGCGCACACCACTGAACGGAATAATTGGCTTCTCTGAGCTATTGTATCGCGGCCGGCCGGGGCCGCTCAATGAGCAGCAGCGAGAGTTCGTCGGGGATGTATTGGAAAGTGGCAATCATCTGCTCACACTCATCAATGACATCCTTGATCTGTCCAAGATCGGGGCCGGCAAAATGGAGCTAAGGCTGAGCGATTTTTCGATCAAAGCGTCCGTACGCCAAGTCTGCAGCGCGGTTCAGCCACTGGCTGACAAGAAACGTATCGTAATTACTCAACACCTGGAGGCTGCGCCCGAAAGCGTTGTTTTGGACGAAACGCGATTCCGGCAGGTCGTTTGGAATCTGCTGTCCAATGCCATTAAATTCACTGAATCCGGCGGTGAAATTGCGGTGGACGCAGGTTGCGCAAGCGATGGGAGATTCACCGTCACGGTGCGTGACTCGGGAATCGGCATTGCACCGGAGAACATGCATCGGTTGTTCAAGTCATTTGAGCAACTGGATGACGGACTCAATCGACGGTATGAAGGGACGGGCCTCGGCCTGGCCTTGACCCGCAGCCTGGTAGAAATGCAAGGGGGCACAATTGCTGCTACGAGCCAGAAAGGCGTTGGCTCGGTTTTTACGGTAGAGCTGCCGAACAAACTCGAGGATCCGTTGGGAATTTAGGGTTGAGCGCCCGGGTCAAATCCGGCATTCATGGCCATTCTAGCCAGCTGGGCGAGCGAGCGAGTACCCAATTTCCCCATGATTCTCGCGCGGTGCAGTTCGATCGTTCGCAGGCTGAGATTCAGATCCGACGCCAATGCCTTATTCGTTCCTCCGGCAAGCAGTCGCTGCAGCACCTGGCGTTCGCGCGGTGTGAGTGAGCGGAAGCGCCGGGCGATCGTTTCTTGAGAACGTAGTTGCCTTCGCGTCTCACCATCTGCCTCCAGAGCGGCTTTTACGGTTTTCAGAAGCGCATCATTGGACACTGGCTTCTCCAGAAATCCAAAAGCACCCTCCTGCAATGCCTCCACACACAGAGGAATATTGGCATGGGCGGTGACAAAGATGACCGGAATGACGGCGCCGATCCGGTTGAGGTGTTGTTGCAACTCCGGGCCGGACATCATGGGTAATTGCACGTCCAGAAGTACACAGCCGGGCTGCATCGGGTCGTAAGTGTCGAGGAAGTCCTTTGCCGTGTGCAATGCTTCAGAGGCGATCTGCTCCGTCGCCAACACCGCTTTGAAGTAGCGGCAGGTTGTCGCATCGTCATCGACGATGAATACCGTAGAAGCCAAGTCGTTCAAGCCACACTCCGCGATTCACCACTGTGTTCTACAGTAACGATAACTTCACAGGGATACCAAGGCCGCTGGCCGCATGGATGCTGCGACGCGGCAAAGCCGAGCGCGACTCCGCGATATCACTGCTGCGGATAGGTATTCAATGTGAGCCACGACGCGCCAATCGACTGACGAAGGCGTTACTCCGGCGGCGGGACAGGGCCGACACGGCGCCAAGAATGGACCCTTCGCAGTCAGGGAACGGAAAGGGAGGGTCCGCGGTCGCGGCAGGTCTGCAACATTACCAAGTGCCCCAGAACTGCCATGCGACGCCTCTACGGCGTGTTCCGGAGGGGTATCGGGGTTAAAGTGCACTGAGACGTGGTGCCTGATTGACTTAGGCCATGGGCAGTACACTCCACGTCATTGATATCGGTCCCGTCATTCTCAAACCGGCCTCTGAAGCGTCGCCGGCTGGCGGGCATGCTGAGATCTGCCGTGAGGGTGCCGAGCAGCTACCGAGCCAGCTCGTCACGCAAATGTCGGAACTGCTTGTGATGGATGCTGCATTACTTCGACTGGCTGGGTTGGAGCTGATCCATCGGCTCAAGGCTGATCCACGCTGTCGCAATCCTCACGTGTTCCCGTTGAACGATTCGGCGTTCAAAGAGCACCAGTCTCGCACCTGGAACGACACGCGCACTGCGTATTTTGCCAAGACCGGCGAATCTCGCAGCTCATCGGCGCAGGTCATGCGCGAGTTAGGGGCGGCGCCGGGGTCGCCAACCACGTGAGTGGCGACACCCATATTCTGGTTGTTGACGACAATGCGACCAATCGCAAGCTGGTCGCAACGCTGTTGCGGCATGAAGAGTATCCGGTGAGGGAAGCCGTGGACGGCGCCGAGGGGCTGGCAATCGCCCGTGCCGGCGGTGTGCGGCTCGTCATCTCCGACATTCTCATGCCCTCCATGGATGGCTACGAGTTCGTTCGCCAGTTACGCTCGGACACCGCGACCGCGTCGATTCCCGTGATCTTCTACACCGCGAATTATCACGAGCTCGAGGCGACCTCCCTGGCGCGTCAGTGCGGCGTCGCAAGCGTGCTCGTCAAACCTTGTCCAGCGGCCCTGTTCCTGCGATCGGTCGCCGAAGTGCTCGCGGGTACTGCAGCCATACCGCCGCCGTCAGTGCCAGACTCCGCATTCAATGCGGAACATCTGCGGTTGCTGAGTGATAAATTGTCGCAAAAGGCGGATGCCCTGGGCGCAGCAAACAGCCGCCTCTCGGCGCTGACCGAGCTCAATCTGCAGATGGCCTCGGAGCGCGACTCCCAGCGAATGCTGGGCAACGTATGTGTCAATGCGCGCGAACTGCTCGGCGCACGATTTGCGGTTCTCACCGTAGTGGGAAAGTATCAACCGCGTGACATGGCGGTATTCGTGAGCGGGCTGGGAGCGTTGGCCACTGAAAATATCAAAGATCCTCGTGAGGACCCCGGCGTTTTGGGCAAGGTATTTGCGGAGAATGGGGTGCTGCGGCTGACAGCCATCGACGAGACGGTCCTTGATCTGGGCCTGCCACCGGAGTTTCCGGCCGTGAGGGCCGCGATCGCCGTGCCCGTGTGCTCGCTCACCCGCACTTACGGGTGGCTTTGCCTTGGTGAAAAACTCGGGGCTCACGCTTTCAACAGCGAGGATGAGAGACTGCTCACCATTCTCGGCGCACAGGTCGGCCGCATCTACGAGAATGGCAGCCTGTATCAGGAGATCCAGGCCCAGGCCACCCAACTGCTGGTCGAAGTGGACGAGCGGGCGCGCGCCGCGGCGCAGCTGCGGGCCAGTGAGGAGCTGTTTCGCCAGTTGGCGGAGAACATCCAAGACGTGTTCTTCGTGTGTTCGCCAGATCTCGCGCAGATCACTTATATCAGTCCCGGATTTGAGCGAGTTTGGGGAAGACCGATCGATCCGGCGTTTCTCGCCGACGGAAAATGGCTTGAGGCGGTTTCCCCGGACGATCAGCGGCGCGTTGCCGCCGCAATGTCGCAGATCGTCCAGTCGTTTCCCGCGCATGGGGAGGTGGAGTTTCGCATCCTCCATCCAGACGGTTCGACACGCTGGCTGCAGACGCGAATCTTTCCGATTCTTGATGACAGCGGCGTCGTACGCGCGGTGGGCGTGACGACGGATATTACCGAACGCAAGGTCGCAGAAATCCGCATCGTCAGGCTTAATCGAACCTATGCTGTACTCAGCGGCATCAATGCCCTGATCGTGCGCGCCACCGATCGCACCGGACTGTTGCGCGACGCTTGCCAATTGGCGGTGGAGCTTGGAGGGTTTCGGGTGGCCTGGTGCGGACTTCTTGATGAACCCACCAATACGCTGCGGCCCACAGCGTTCGCGGGCGATGCGGACGATCTTGCGCCTGTCGTGAACTTCAAATTGGATGATGAGACTGCAAAAGCCAGTGTCGTAGTCGAATCGCTGCGCACGCGGCTTCCGCAGGTCTGCAACGATCTGACTCTGGAGGACGCCAAATCGATATACCGGCGGGAGTTCGTGACACGGGGTTACCGATCGATGGTTGGGCTGCCGCTGGTCGTTGCGGAGCAGGTCATGGGTTGCTTTGTCCTGCTGACAGATGCTTGTGGCTACTTTGACGAGGAGGAGATGCGGCTGCTGACGGAACTCGCTCAGGACATTTCCTTCGCCCTGGATCATATCGGCAAGTCTGAGCGGCTCCTGTACCTGGCCTCCTTTGATCCACTGACCGGGCTTCTGAACCGCAGCGCGTTCGTGGCACGCATCAGTCAGTACCTGGGCATGGCCATGCATGCGCAAGCGCAATTCATCGTGGCCATTGCGGATCCGGAGCGCTTCGAGTTGCTGAATAACGCTCTGGGCCGCGCAGGAGGAGATGAGCTACTGAAGCAGGCGGCGGCGCGGTTTGCCGCCGCGGCTGGAGGCAGCGATGTCGTCGCGCATATGGGTTCGGACAAGTTTGCGGCCATCATTCCTGGATCAGACAGCCTCGATGCGTCCCGTGTGCTGGAGGAGTTCTGGCGTAAGTGGCTCGCCGAGCCCTTCAGCGTCGCCGGCCAATCCGTGGAACTCACGGCCAAGGCGGGTATTGCCATGTTCCCGGCGGACGGTGAGTCTGCCAATGTGCTCTTGTCAAACGCGGAGGCCGCGCTACGTGAGGCCAAGGAAAGCGGCAAGACCTTCGGCTTCTACACTCCGCACTTGAGTGAACGATTCGTCGAGCGCGTTGCACTGGAGAAAAGCCTGCGCAAGGCGCTTGAGAACGAGGAGTTCGTGCTCTATTACCAGCCGAAAGTCGATCTTGTCGAGCGCCGATTGAAGGGGGTGGAGGCGCTGCTTCGCTGGCGCCGTCCGGAACACGGACTGGTCCCGCCAGCCGCGTTCATCCCGCTGCTGGAGGAGAATGGCATGATCGTGGAGGTCGGTGACTGGGCACTGCGCCAGGCCAGTCTGGATCGCAGCCGTTGGCTCGAGCGCGGACTTGCTGCACCACGCGTGGCCGTCAATGTCTCCGCCGTGCAGCTGCGTCGTGAGGACTTTGTCCGAAATGTCAGTCACATCATAAAAATGGCCGGCAGTCAGGCGGGACTGGACATGGAGGTCACCGAGACGCTGTTGCTGTCGGATGTGTCGGAGAATCTGATCAAGCTCAAAGCCATACGCGCGCTTGGCGTCGGCATTGCGCTGGATGACTTCGGAACCGGCTACTCCTCGTTAGGGTATTTGGCGAAACTACCGGTGCAGACGCTCAAGATCGACCGCTCGTTCGTATCCGCCATGCTGGATGACCCAGGCGCGATGACCTTGGTTTCGACCATCATTTCCCTGGCACGCTCGATGAAGCTGGAGACGGTGGCAGAGGGCGTGGAATCAGAAGAACAGGCGAAGATTCTGCGTCTGATCGGTTGTGACCAGATGCAAGGTTATCTGATCAGCAAGCCGGTGCCCTTTGATGAGTTGACGACGTTACTCACACGAAGTTGAAGCTGCTTCGACGTTGGAAAGGAGCGGGGCCTTGCGGCGCTGGTGGATGAGAAAAGCCGCAGCCTCAACCGCGGGCCGCCCGGCGCTGCTCACCGCGTGGGGGTAACCGACGCTTTGAGTTACCCCATTTCCTCGCTGCTGCACCCGGAGCAAGTTGGGAATGCAGTGGCCCAGAGAACCCGAGCGATAGTTTCGAGTCCCTGGTTTCCACCTGTAAGTCTATGAATCACAAGTGAAATTTGTGACTGGTGCCCAGGAGAGGACTCGAACCTCCACGGTGTTACCCGCTAGTACCTGAAACTAGTGCGTCTACCAATTCCGCCACCTGGGCTTAGGAGCCGGACATCCCACGAAGCATAGGGCCGAGGGAGCGGCGCAATTTACGCACGGCCCGGGGAGCTGTCAATTAACTATCACTGCTGCGGCAAAGTATGCTCCAGGCGACAGTGCCGTATGATGCGTGGCCATGAGCAGGACCCTGTCGATGACGTTGCCGGCACTTGTGGCCGCGTTCATCGCGTCCGGCGCGTTGAACGCGCAGGGGCTCGGCGATCCTCGCATCGGCTCCTGGGACGAACAGAAAACCTCCACCGACTACGATTCGCTGCGGCGCGTGTTCGTGAGTGCGGCCAATGGCATGACGCGCATGATCATCAATGCGAAACTACTGCAGGCCAATCAGCTGCACGTTGATTTCAACTGCGATGGCAGTGCGTACCGGGTGCTCACCCAGGACGGGCGGTTTTCCGGGCTCACTTATTCATGCCGGCACACCGCAGCACGCAGCTTCGATTTTTCCTCGAAGCGTGGGCCAGCCGATGCCGGCGTCACGCTCGCGCACGGCACCTCCGGTGACTGGGTCACGGCCAGCGGCACCGAGACGGTGTCGGCAGATGGCAGGACCTACGAGACGACGGCAGTTCTGCGGTTCCCAGACGGTCACACGAGGCAGAGCCAAAGGCAGTTTGTGCTTCGAGGGCCTTGAGTCCGGTTGCCCCTCCCGATTCCGCCCTATGCCGCCGCTGCTGGTGGCAACATCCAGAATTTCACCACAGGAAATCCATCGATTGAGTACCCGCAGAGGACAGTTCGGAAAGCGCAAGACGCATGGCAAGCCCAAGGCCATTGCCAGCGCCAGCCACGGTAGCCGCCAGGGCCGCAGCGACAGCAGTGGCGGCGCTCATCGCGACGCCCGTGGCACGAGCGCCACGAAATACCGGGCCGGGGACAGTGCCGAGGGCACCGTCAGTGCGCACCGTGCCGGGTATGGCTTCGTGCGCGTGGACGGACTGAAGGACAGCGTGTTCCTGCCTCCGGGGCAGATGCGTGGCGTCATGCACGGTGATCGGGTGCGGGTGCGGCTGGCGCGCGATTCCAGCAACCGTTGGCTGGGGGAGGTGCAGGACATCCTCGAGCGCGGGGTGAAGGCCTTTCTCGGTACGGTGGAGATTCAGGGGCGTCAGGCGGCGATTGTCGCGGCCGACCGGCGCCTGCAGTTGCGCTGCATGGCATCGCTGAACGAACTCGACGGCGCACGCGATGGGGATTGGGTGATTGCCCACATCGTGCGCCACGCCACGGCCAGCTCGATGCCGGTGGCGAGAGTGGCGCGGCGCCTCGATCCGGAGCGACCGGTGGAGATGGCGACGGAGTCCGCCATTGCACGCTTTGATCTGCCCAGTGATTTTCCGGCCGAGGTCACGGCCGAGGCTGACGCCTATGGCGATCAGGTGGATGCCAATGAAAGCGCACGGCGCATCGACCTGCGCCCGCTGCCGTTGGTCACCATCGATGGTGAGAGCGCACGTGACTTCGATGATGCGGTGTATGCCGAACCCCATCCTGAGGGCTTCCGGCTCATCGTCGCCATTGCCGATGTGAGTTTCTATGTGCGCCGGGGCACGGCGCTGGATGCCGAGGCGCTGCGACGCGGCACCTCGGTGTACTTCCCGACCCGCGTCATTCCCATGCTGCCGCCGGGACTGTCGGATCATCTGTGCTCGCTCGCACCGCATGTGGACCGGTTGTGTTTCGCCGCCGACATGATCGTCACCCGGCATGGTGCCCTGAAGTCATCACGTTTCTATCCCGCCGTCATGCGCTCGGCGGCGCGCCTCACCTACACCCAGGCGCAGGAAGCACTGTTGGATGCGAAGCCCGAGGCCCGTGCGCAGCTCGGTGCGCTGGTGGAGCGGCTCATGCCGCTGGTGGACGTCTACCGCGTGCTGATCAAAGCGCGTCGGGCGCGCGGTGCGCTCGATTTCGATGCGCCCGAGGCGGGATTCGACATCGACGCCAATCAGCGCATCCATGCGGTCACGCTTCACGACCGGGTGGATGCCCACAAACTGATCGAGGAGTGCATGATCCTGGCCAATGTGGCGGTGGCGCGCGAGCTTGGCCAGACCAAGACAGCGACGCTGTACCGGGTACACGGCAAGCCCGAACAGGAGAAACTCGACAAGCTGCTCGCGACCCTGACGGTGCTGGGCATCGAGGCGCAGATTCCCGAGAACGTTGCGCCGCGCGATATCCAGGCCATAACGCGGCGCCTGAAGGGTTCCGCAGAACTGCCCTTCGTGGAATCCCTGGTGGTGCGCTCCATGCCGCAGGCCGTATACCAGCCCACCAATATCGGGCACTTCGGCCTGGCGCTCGGGGAGTACGGGCACTTCACCTCACCCATCCGGCGCTATCCGGACCTGGTGGTGCACCGTACGCTCAAGGCATTGGTGCGCTCAGCCGATGGCAGTGGCGTCGAATACGAGCCGGATGCCCTCTCGATGCAGGGAGAGGAGCTGTCACGGCTGGAGAAGCGCGCCGACGAATCGGATCGCTATGTCTCGACCTTCCTCAAATGCGTCTGGCTGCGTGAGCGCATCGGCCAGACCTTCCGTGGCCTCATCACCACGGTGGTGGAGTTCGGCTGCTTCGTGCAGCTGATGGATGTCGCGGTCGATGGGCTGCTGCACCTGGACAGCCTGCGTGATGATGAGTACCTGATGGAGGATCACGGTCATGCCTGGCGCGCCGTGAGCAGCGGGCGCAGCCTGCGCATCGGCACCGAGGTGCGCGTGATCGTCACCTCGGTAAATCCCATCGAAGGCCTGATCGACCTGGACCTGGTACCCGAGGGAGTCGTGGAGACCAAGGACGCCAAGGAAGGGCGCAAGGCCAAGGGATCGGAGCGCCGGAGCGGCCGATGAGCACTCCTGAGCTGATCTACGGGCTGCATGCCGTGCAGTCGCTGCTGAAACGACATCCGGAGCGTGTCCTGGAACTGCGCCTGGCCGAACGCCGGGATGATCCGCGGATGCGCGCCATCGAGACCCTGGCGCGTGAACACGGCACGAAGGTGGTGCGGGTGCAGGCCCAGGCCCTGCACCAGGCGTTGGGAGAAGTGGCTCACCAGGGTGTGGCGGCCGAGGTTCTGCCGCTGGCGCCCTGGTCGGAAGATGACCTGGTGAGCGCCCTTGGGGAGGTTCACAGTCCGCTGGTGTTGGCGCTGGATGGCGTGCAGGACCCCCACAACCTCGGAGCGTGCCTGCGCAGCGCCGATGCCTGCGGCGCCCTGGCGGTGGTGGTGCCCAAGGACCGCGCGGCCCATCTGACCCCGGTGGTGCGCAAGGTCGCGGCCGGCGCCGCCGAGTCCGTACCCCTGGTGACGGTGACCAACCTGGTTCGTACCCTCAAGTTGCTGAAGGAAGGCGACTTATGGGTGACCGGCGCCGATGCCGACGCCGAGAAAACCGCGGCCGAAGTCGACTTTACGGGCGGAACGGTGCTGGTCATGGGCGCCGAGGGCAGCGGGCTGCGCCAGCTGACCCGCCAGACCTGCGACCACATGGTGCGGCTGCCGCAGCTGGGGTCGGTACAGAGCCTGAACGTGTCCGTGGCGGCCGGGATGCTGCTCTACGAGGCGGTGCGGCAGCGCAGCAAAAAGTAGCGGCGCTGATTGCGGCCCGGACGCGCTTTCAGTATATTGCGCGACCCCCAAAGTATGGGGACCGCTCCTTGCCACACCGGCATGCCTTGACCGGGTGGCTTAAGTCCAGAAGGAGGACTCATGAGGCATTACGAGATTGTGTTCCTGGTTCATCCGGACCAGAGCGAACAGGTTCCGGCGATGGTCGAACGCTATAAGTCGATGATCGCCAATGGCAATGGCAATGTGCACCGCTTTGAGGATTGGGGCCGCCGGCAGCTGGCCTTCCCGATCGCCAAGGTCCACAAGGCGCACTATGTGCTGCTCAACATCGAATGTGACCAGAAGACGCTGAACGAGCTGACCGGCGCGTTCCGCTTCAGCGACGCGGTGCTGCGTCACCTGGTCGTGCAGATGGACAAGGCCGTCACTGAGCCTTCGCCGATGGCGCGGGGCGAGGACGAGGAAGGTGGCGGTCGCCGCGAGCGCGGTCGCGATGATTCCGGTTCGGACGATGATGACTCGCCGGCCGTAGGGGAGAGCGCATCATGATCGGTGCTGGCAATGGTGGCAGCCGCGATGGCGGTAGCCGCGATGGTGGTGGTTACGGCGGTGGTGGCGGCGGCTACGGCGGAGGCGGTGGCGGCGGTTACGGTGGCGGTGGCAGCGGCGGCAGCGGTGGCAGCGGCGGCGGGGGTGGCGGAAGCCGCTTTTCGCGTCGCAAGAAGTTCTGCCGTTTCACGGCGGACAATGTCGAGTCCATCGACTACAAGGATCTGGCCACGCTCAAGGGCTATGTCACTGAGACCGGCAAGATTGTTCCCAGCCGCATCACGGGCACGAAGTCGTTCTACCAGCGCCAGCTCGCCACGGCGATCAAGCGCGCACGCTTCCTGTCCCTGCTGCCCTACACCGATCAGCACTGAGAGCCGCCATGGATGTCATTCTTCTTGAGAAGGTTGCCAACCTCGGCACCATCGGCGACCGGGTAAAGGTCAAGTCAGGCTACGGCCGCAACTACCTGCTGCCCAAGGGCAAGGCCACCCTGGCCACGGCCGCCAATGTCGCCCGTTTCGAAGCCCGCCGCGCCGAGCTTGAAAAGCACGCCGCGGACCAGCTCGCCAGCGCCCAGGGGCGCGCCGAGAAGCTCAAGGACTTCAAGCTTACGATCGCCGCCAAGGCGGGAACCGAAGGCAAGCTGTTCGGCTCCATCGGCACCAGCGATATCGCCGAAGCGGCCACCAAGGCGGGCCACACGGTGGCGCGCAGTGAAGTGCGCCTGCCGACCGGTCCGCTGCGCATGATCGGCGAATACGCCGTCGAGCTGCACCTGCATGCCGACGTTGATGTCGCCCTGCCGGTGGTCATCGTCCCTGAGGAGTAACCGCACGGGGGGTCGCGCAGTACAGTGGCTCAGATAGCCAAATCGCGCCGCGATTCCGACCGTGAGGCCGCAGACGTCCGCACGCCCCCACATTCCCTGGAGGCGGAGCAGGCGGTGCTCGGCGGGCTGCTACTGGATGCCGCTGCCTGGTTCAACGTTTCTGACGTGGTCCGGGCAGAGGATTTCTACCGCCCCGATCACCGCACCATCTTCGATGCCATCCGCGCTCTGGCCACCAACCAGAAGCCGACCGATGCGGTGACCGTTGCCGAACATCTGGAGCGCCATGGCCTGGCGGCCGATGTCGGGGGGCTGGCCTACCTTGGCACACTGGCCCGTGACACGCCCACCGCGGCCAATGTCCGCGCCTATGCCGAGATCGTTCATGAGCGCTCGCTGCTGCGGCAGCTGATCAAGACCGGCACCGAGATCGCCGCATCCGCCTACAACACCGAAGGGGAAACGGCGCGCGAGCTGGTGGACAAGGCCGAGCAGGGCGTATTCGCCATCGCCGAGGCCGGTGCAAGGGCCGGTGGCGGCGCACGGTCCGTCGCCGAGATGCTGCCCGCGGTGATCGACCAGATCGATGAATGGCACAGCAATCCGGACAAGATGCGCGGGCTTGCCACCGGATTCGCCGATTTCGACAAGATGACGGGTGGCCTTCGCGCTGGCGATCTGGTCATCGTTGCGGGCCGGCCCTCCATGGGCAAATCGACTCTCGCCGTGAACATGGCCGAGTACGCCGCAATCAATCCCAGTATCCGCGCGCCGGTGGCCATATTCAGCATGGAAATGCCCTCCGACCAGATCATCACCCGCATGCTGGCGTCCATCGGTGGCGTGCCGTTGAGCAGTCTGCGTTCGGGTCGGATTGCAGATGAGGACTGGGCGCGCATCACCAGCGCCACCAGCCAGCTTTCCGAAGCAAAGATCTTTATTGATGAGACGCCGGCTCTCACGCCTACCGACCTGCGCGCGCGTGCGCGCCGCCTGAAGCGCGAACATGGACTGGGTCTGGTGGTGGTCGACTACCTGCAGCTGATGCAGGTGCCGGGCAACAAGGAAAATCGCGCCACGGAGATTGCGGAGATCTCGCGGGGCCTCAAAGTATTGGCCAAAGAGCTCGCCGTACCGGTAATTGCCTTATCGCAATTAAATCGCAGCGTCGAACAGCGCGAACACAAGAAGCCGGTGATGTCCGATCTTCGCGAGTGCGTCACGGGAGATACCCTCGTTTGTCTGACCGATGGACGCCGGGCGCCTATTCGCGAACTGGTGGGCCAGGAACCGGAAGTCTGGGCGCTGGATGAACAGCAGCGATTGATCGCAGCCCGTTCCGACAAGGTTTGGAGCGTGGGCAAGAAGAAAGTCTACCAAGTGCACTTGGCAAGCGGGCGCACGATGAGGGCAACGGCCGAGCATCGACTGCTGGCCGGAAAAGGCTGGTCGACAGTGTCGCAGCTGCAGGCGGGAGATAGGTTGGCGCTGGCGCGTCGCACTCCAGAGCCGCAGCACTGCCAACGCTGGCCGGAACACTGGCTGGTGCTCCTGGGACATCTGGTGGGCGACGGCAGTTATCTGAAACATCAGCCCCTGCGTTATGCCTCGGCCTCCGAATGGAATCTCACGGTGGTCGCCCAGGCGGCGGCCGCATTCGGTTCAACCGTCAGGCGCTATGCTGGACGGGGCGCATGGCAGCAACTTCTCATCTCGGGCAAT
>Ga0210385_10000381_pt1 | contig 33956 bp, 32 predicted proteins | sample IncBWH26OmetaG_FD_160107 | JGI IMG/M metagenome (GOLD analysis project Ga0210385, IMG submission 160107) | Forest soil microbial communities from Barre Woods Harvard Forest LTER site, Petersham, Massachusetts, United States - Inc-BW-H-26-O ...
TGCCACGGGGATACCGCCGTCAGCGGCGGCACCATGCCTGACCTGCGTTATTCGGCCGCGCTGCGCGATGACGAGGGGTTCCAGAAGATCGTGCATGACGGCGTGCTGGAGGCCAAGGGCATGGTCGCCTTCGGCAGCCTGCTGACGCCTGCGAAGATCGAACTGATCCGGGCCTATGTGACCCATCGGGTCAATGAAAGCATGGCCGAGCAACCGGTTGCCAAAGCGGTGCAGTGATGCATCCGGGGCTCAAATGGCTGCTGGCATCCTTGCTGGTTGCGCCCGCATTCGCCCTGGCGCAAGCCGCGCCCGCGGCCGCTGGCGTCACCGTCAAGACGCCGGCGGGTTTCCTGCGCGGCGCCGAGCAGGATGGCATGCGCCGTTTTCTGGGTGTGCCGTACGCGCAGGCGCCGCTTGGCGAGCTGCGCTGGCGCGCGCCGCAGCCGCTGCCGGCCGGCAGCGGGACCCGCGATGCACTGCAATTCGGCCCTGAGTGCATGCAGGGTCAGCGCGCCCAGGCTCCGGTGGCGATGAGCGAGGACTGTCTTTACTTGAATCTCTGGGTCGCCTCCAAGCGCGCCTCACGGCACTTGCCGGTGCTGGTGTGGGTCCATGGTGGCGCGTTCAAGGTCGGCTCGGCCGGCCAGCCGGTATACGACGGTGCCAGCCTGGCGCGGCGCGGCTTGGTCGTCGTCACCTTGAACTACCGGCTCGGCAAATTCGGGTTCCTGGCGCATCCGGCGCTGACCCGGGAAAATCCCGACGGCCCGCTGGGCAACTACGGCCTGATGGATGTCATCGCCGCGCTCAAATGGGTGCAGGCCAACATCAAGTCCTTCGGCGGGGATCCGCGCAAGGTGACGCTGGCGGGTCAATCCGCCGGGGGCGCCGCCGTCTATGAGCTGATGACCTCGCCGCTGGCCGCGCACCTATACTCCCGGGCCATCATCGAATCCGGTGTCTTCAGCACCCCCCTGACGCCGTTCGCGAGCGCCGAACAGGCCGGCGCGGCGGCGGCCAGGACCTGGGATGCGAACGCCACCGATGCGGCGGCGCTGCGCAAATTGTCGGCCGCGCAGATCCAGGGCGAGGGTGCGCCGCTTGCGGGAGATTTCGGTCCGATGATCGACGGCAAGCTGCTGCCCCAGGACATCGCTGCGGCCTTTGATCAGGGTCAGATTGCCCCGGTGCCGCTGCTGATCGGTTCAAACAGCTACGAGGCGGGCTTCTTTGGCGATGTCGGCAAGGGTCTCGCGCAGCGCCTGGGGACCGAGTGGCGACGCGTGACCGCCGTATACGATGGCTATGGCAGCAACAAAACCGAACTCATCGAGAAGGAACTGATCACCGACACGATGATCACGGCGCCGACGCGTACCGCAGCGCGGGCCGCCGCGGCGCATGGCTCACCGACCTTTCTGTATTACTACTCGTATGTGCGGCCGGCGCAGCGTGACCAGGTGCCCGGCGCCTCGCACATGGACGAAGTCTATGCGCTGTTCGGGCATATGAACCTGATGCCCGGTGGCGCCGCGGAGTCGCCCGACGCACTGCCGGTGGTGGGCGCGATGCAGGAGCGCTGGGCGCGCTTCGTCACCAGCGGCAATCCGGCCAGCAAGAGCGAACCGTGGCCGGCACTGGATCTGGAATACCAGCAGCTGCTCGAGTTCAGCGACACGGGCGAGTTCGTGCGTACCGACTTCGCCAGCCAAAGGCTGGATCTTGCGGCGGCCATGCCGCGCCTCACACCGGCGCGTTAACGCAGGGTATTGAGTCGATCGCTGCCCATGCGCTCGACCATCCAGCCCGGATATTCAGGGGTCAGCGCCGATACCTGATTCAAGGCGCCAAGATCCTCGGCGTTGAGCTTCACGGCGCTGGCCGCCATATTGTCCTGCAGTTGTTCGCGGCTCTTGGCGCCGATGATCACCGAGGTCACCGCGCTTTGATGCAGCAGCCAGGCCAGGGCCACGCGCGCCACCGAGACGCCCAGTCGGGCGGCGATCGGCTGCATGACATCGATGATGCGGAAGGCCTTGTCGCGATCCACCGGTGGAAAATCAAAGGTCGAGCGCCGCGCCCCTTCGGGGCCCTGCGCATCGCGCTTGAACTTGCCTGACAGGAAGCCGCCGGCAAGCGGACTCCAGGGCAGGATCGCCAGTCGCTGATCATTGGCCAGCGGCACGATCTCGCGCTCCAGGTCGCGACCGGCAATGGAGTAATAGGCCTGAACGCTCTCGAAACGCGCCAGTGCCTTGCGTTCGCAAATGCCCAGCGCCTTGGCGATATGCCAGGCGGCGTGATTGCTCACGCCAAGATAGCGAACCTTGCCGGCCCGTACGCAATCATCCAGCGCATCCAGGGTCTCCTCGATGGGCGTCAGCGGATCGGTGCCGTGAATCTGGTACAGGTCCACGTGCTCCAGCTGCAGGCGCTTCAGGCTCGCATCCAGCGCCGCCATGATGTGATAGCGCGACAGACCCAGCTGGTTGGCTCCCGGGCCGGCACGGCCCAGCACCTTGGTAGCCATCACGAACTGATCGCGGGGAATGCCCAGGTTGCGCAGCGACTGGCCCAGAATCTCCTCCGAGCGCCCGCCCGAGTACACATTGGCGGTGTCGAAGAAATTCACGCCGCCGTCGATGGCGGCTTTCACCAGATCATCGGCCGCGGCCTGCCCGACGCTGGCGATCTGCGCCCAGATGCCATCGCCGCTGCCGAAGGTCATGGCCCCCAGGCAGATCTCCGAGACCACCAGGCCGGTATTGCCAAACTTCTTCATGCGCATGGGAATTCCTCGTTCGCTCAGTGGGCCGCGGCCTTGCCGGCGCTGGCCGCGGCGGCATCGCGCAGCGCGGCATCCAGATCATCACCCAGTTCAAGATAACGACCCGACAGTGCGCCGTAGCGGCCGCTGGCCAGGTCCAGGCAACGCTGGGCACAACGCACCAGGTCGGCGTTGCGATGCGGGGACTCGCGCACCGAACGCAGTCGATCCACCATGCCGGGCAGCCAACGCTGCGCATCCGGATGATTGGCGGTGTCCTCGGCCATGCCGGTGTACACAAAGCCCGGGTCGATGGAATACACGTTCACGCCGAACTCGCGCGCCTCCGCGGCGGCGACCGCGGCCAGGCGCGGCTGCGCGATCTTACCCAGGCAGTAGGCGCTCAGGTACGGCGCCACGATGCGGCTGGCGATGGCCGACACCAGGATCACGGTGCCCGCCCGCCGCTGCGTCATGCCGGGCATGACCCGCTGCATGTAATAGAAGGGCGCGCGGATATGCACGTACTGGGCGGCCACCCACTGTTCGGGGTTCACGGACCAGACCGGCCCGAACGGGCCCGGAACGCCGGCATTGCTCACCAGGATGCTCACCGGTCCGAGTTGCTGCTCGGTGGTGGCGACCACCCGATCCACATCCTCGGGATTGGTGACATCGCCCTGGACCGCGATGGCCCGACCGCCGATGCGGCCGATGTCCTCGATCGCGGACTCCAGTTCCGCCGCGGAACGCGAGGTGACGGTGACTGCCGCGCCTTCGCCGGCGTAGCGCATGGCGATCGCTCGGCCAAAGCCACGTCCCGCGCCGGTGACGATGGCAACCTGACCCTTCAGCATATCTCCCATGGCTGCACCTCAAGTTCGTTGGCGGAAGTCTAAGGCACCGGCCCGGCGTCGTGTGAATGGATGCGCTCTTATCCGTTAATATGGCGTCATGTACACCACCAGCTCAGCCATGTTGTCGGCCCTGCGCGAAGCGGGCGTACAGTATCTGTTCGTGAATCTGGGCAGCGATCACAGCGCCTTCATGGAGGCCTATGCCAGCGCCCGGGCGTCGCAGCAGGAGGGGGAGTTTCCCTATCCGCAAGTCATCACCTGCCCGAACGAGATGGTGGCCCTGAGCGCCGCGCACGGTCATGCGGCGGTCAGCGGACAGGCCCAGGCGGTGCTGGTGCATGTGGAGTGCGGCACCCAGGCGCTGGCCGGGGCCGTCCACAATGCCGCCAAGGGCCGCGTGCCGGTGCTGATCATGGCGGGCATGTCCCCCGCCACGCAGGAGGGCGAGGCCCGGGGCAGCCGCAATGAGTTCATTCATTGGATCCAGGACGTCTTCGACCAGCGCGGCCTGGTGCGCGGCTACATGCGCTACGACAACGAAATCCGGGTGGGAGCCAATGCGCCGCAGATCGTGCACCGCGCCCTGCAGTTCGCCAGCAGCGATCCCAAAGGTCCGGTCTACCTGGTGGCGGCGCGCGAGATCCTGGAGCAGGAGGTCACCCCGCACCGCGAGGACGTGCGTCTGTGGCCGCGCCTGGGCGCAGGCGCCCTGGCACCGGAGGACGCCCTGGAAGTGGCTCGGACCCTGGTGGCAGCGCAACGGCCGCTGCTGGTCACGACCTACGTGGGGCGCGTGCCCACCGCCGTCCCCGAGCTGACCCGGCTGTGTCGTCGCCTCGGGATGGGCGTGCTGGAATCGGTGCCCTCCACCGTCAATTTCCCCACCGATGATCCGCTGCATCAGGGTTGCCAGTGGAATGAGAAGCGCCAGAACCCCGCGCTCGCGGAAGCCGACACCATCCTGGTGCTGGACAGTGATGTGCCGTGGATACCCTTGATCAACCGGCCCGCAGCGGGTGCGCGGATCCTGCATATCGACGTGGATCCCCTGAAGCAGCAGATGCCCTTGTGGTACGTGCGTGCCGCGCGCGCCTGGCGGGCGGATGCGGCCACGGCGCTGCGCCAGATCAATGCCGCCCTGGATACGCTGCAGATCGATGCGGCCGCGGTGCGCGAGCGTGCCGCGCATCTCGCCCGACGGCATGCCGCCGTGCGTGCCGAACTGAAGAAACTGGAGCAACCCGGGGCGGTGCTCACCGCCGAATACGTGACGGCGCAGGTGCGCGAGGCCATCGGCGAGGACGCGCTGGTGCTGAGCGAGGCGGTGACCAATTTTCACGTGGTGACCAATCATTCCGGACGCACCAAGCCCGGCACCTATTTCGTGAGCGGTGGCGGTTCGCTGGGCTGGAACGGCGGCGCGGCAATCGGCGCGAAGCTGGCCCGACCGGATGCGCTGGTGTGTGCCTTCACCGGTGACGGCACCTACATGTTCTCCATACCCTCCTCGGTGCACTGGATTGCGCGCCGCTACGGCACGCCCTTCCTGCAGATCGTGTTCAACAACCAGGGCTGGCGCGCGCCCAAGTTCTCGATGCTGGGCGTGCATCCGGAGGGCTTTGGCAGTCGCGCCCAGGAGCTGGACATCCGCTTCGAACCCCCGCCGGATTACTCCGGGATCGCCGCGGCGGCCGGTGGCGCGCATGCCGAGATCGTGAAAACGCCCGAAGCGCTCGGCCCAGCCCTGCAGCGCTCCCTGCAGGCCTTGCGCGAGGGCCGCTGCGCGGTGATCGATGCCTGGTTAGCGCGTCTTTAGCTTGAAGACAGCTTCCGCGTTGGTCTGGAAGAACTTCTTCTTGTCCGATTCGCTCATGGGAATCTCATCGCAGGCCGTCACTTCGCTGGCGACGAACTGATAGGGATAGTCCATGGCGTACAGCACCCGGTCGGCACCCAGGACCTGCTGGGCGAAGGTGATCGCCGGGCCCCAGGGCATGCCGCTGCAGGTCACATAGATGTTCTGGCGCATGTAGTCACTGGGCACGCCGCGCAGCGGCTGCCAGTGCGGGTAGCGCTTGGAGTTCAAGGTCGCCCGGTACATGTAATCGAGGCGGAACAGCCAGTAGGGCAGGGCTTCGCCCATGTGGCCGATCACGATCCGCAGTTTCGGAAAGCGGTCAAAGACGCCGCTGACGATCAGTCGCAGCACGTGCAGCGCGGTTTCCACGCCGAATCCGAAAATCGCGCCATCCAGGCCCGCTTCCAGGAACGGGGCGATCATCCGGTCCGAGGGCGTATTGGGGTGGATGTAGATCGGGGTATCGCAGGCCTCGGCCGCGGCAAAGATGTCCCAGTACTTCTGCGCATCCAGGTACTCCCCGTGCACATGGGAGTTGAGGATGACGGCATTGAGGCCCAGCTGCTGGCTTCCGCGTTCAATCTCCTGGGCCGCCGCGGCCGGATCCTGCGGGGCGATGGCGGTCATTCCCGCCAGGCGTTGCGGGTATTTGGCAATCGCCGCCGCCAGCTCATCATTGCTGGCGCGGGCCAGCGCCGTGCCGGTGGCGGCATCAAAGATATGCGCGCCGGGGGAGGTCAGGGCCAGCACCTGCACGTCGATGCCGGTGGCATCCATGTCGGCGATGCGCCGCTGGTCCAGCCATTGCAGGCGCTCGATGATCGAGGTGGCGCGCGGGCTGGGACTGCCCAGGTAGAAGCCCCACATGGAATTGAAGCCGATGTCATCAATGCTCTTGCGCGCCAGCGCTTCGCGGTATCGGCGCAGCATGTCGGCGCTGGCCCACGCCTCTTCGGTGGCGATGCGACGGTAGGCGCAGTTGGCGGCAGGCATGGGTTCTCCGGGCGGGTAATCCGAGCAGAAGCGCATGATAGCCGACTATACTTGCAGGCAGTTGCACAGGAGCCTGCGGCGGCGAACCCGATGTCCAAGTACCAACCCAAAATCGATCTTGAGAAGATCGCCGCCATCGATATCCACACCCACGCCACGATCTCAGGCAGGGCGCCGCGCGATCCGTGCGCCCACGCCTTCGATGAGCAGATGGTCAAGTACTTCCGCTCGGGCAAGGCGCCGACGATTGCCGAGGTGGCCCAGTACTACCGCGAACGCAACCTGGCCGCCGTCATCTTCACGGTGGACGCGGAGGCCGGCGCCGGTCACTGGCGCATTGCCAACGAGGAAGTCGCCGAGGTCGCGGCCGAGAACAATGACGTATTGATCCCCTTCGCCAGCATCGACCCGGCGCGCGGCAAGATGGGGGTACGCGAGGCCCGCCGCCTGATCGAGGAGTACGGCGTGCGCGGCTTCAAATTCCATCCCTCGATGCAGGCGTTCTACCCGAACGACATCAAGTGCTATCCGCTGTACGAGGAGATCGCCGCGGCGGGCCTGCCGGCGCTGTTCCATACCGGCCAGACAGGGGTCGGCGCGGGGCTTCCCGGCGGCATGGGTGTCAAGCTCAAGTACTCCAATCCGATCTTCCTGGACGACGTGGCCGCCGACATCCCCGGCCTCACCATCGTCATGGCACACCCCTCCTTTCCCTGGCAGGACGAGGCGCTGGCCATTGCGACGCACAAGCCCAATACCTGGATCGACCTCTCCGGCTGGTCACCCAAGTACTTCCCGGCGAATCTGGTGCAGTACGCCAATTCCTTGATCAAGGACCGGGTGCTGTTCGGCTCGGACTATCCGGCCATTACCCCTGACCGCTGGATGGCGGACTTCGAGAAGCTGGCCATGAAACCCGAAGTGCGGCCCATGATCCTCAAGGAAAATGCCATCCGGCTGCTGGGGCTTCGCAGCTAGAATCGCCCCGGGTTGGTGCGCCAGCCATTTGCCCGGCAGATAGTCGGTATCGCGCAAACCGCGTTGCGGCATAATACCCGCAGGTGGACAATGCCCACCCTTGGACGTCGGTAGAGAAATCTCGAACAAAATCGCGGTCACAACGACAGTCCATGCCATTTCCTGATCCCGATCTGCCCTGAATGGCATTGGTGCGGGACGGTTTTCTTTAGATGTTTCTTCAAGAGGTGGGGCAATGAGCCAGCAGAACCTGGAAAGTGTGTTGAAAGCGGCCGGCAATCCGGTCCAGATGTTGCGCAATTCGAAGATTGGCGCCTACGTGTACCCGGTGGTACCCAGCGAGTACACCAACTGGCGCGATGAACAGCGGGCCTGGCGCGAAAGCGCGGTGCTGTTCGACCAGTCGCACCACATGGCGGAGTTCACGGTCAAGGGCCCCGACGCCCTGAAGCTGATGTCCTACTGCACCATCAACAGCTTCAACAACTTCACGGTGGGCAAGGCCAAGCAGATGGTGCCGATCAGCTATGACGGCTACGTCATCGGCGATGGCATTCTGTTCTATGAAGACAAGGACGAACTGGTGTTCGTCGGTCGTGCTCCGACCGTCAACTGGCTGCAGTTCCAGGCCGAAACCGGCAGTTTCAAGGTCGACACCATCCGCGACGACCGCTCACCCTCGGCGCCGCGCGGCAAGGCGGTCACCCGCCGTCACTATCGTTTCCAGATCCAGGGGCCGCATGCCTGGAAAGTGATCGAGAAACTCAACGGTGGGCCGCTGCCGCAGGAAATCAAGTTCTTCAACTGGAGCCACATCAACCTGGGCGGACAGAAGGTCAAGGCCCTGCGCCACGGCATGGCCGGCGCGCCCGGACTTGAGATCTGGGGCCCGTACGCCGAGTACGAGAAGATCTTCAATACCATCATGGAAGCGGGCCGGGAATTTGGCCTGACGGCGGTGGGCTCGCGCGCCTATGCCTCCAATACCCTGGAGTCCGGATGGATCCCGTCCCCTCTGCCTGCCGTCTACAGCGGCGAGAGCATGAAGAAATACCGCGAGTGGCTGCCGGCCAGCAGCTACGAGGCCACCGGCTCCATCGCCGGCAGCTTCGTGTCGGACAAGATCGAAGACTATTACACGACCCCGTACGATCTGGGCTACGGCCCGTTCGTGAAGTTCGACCATGACTTCGCGGGTCGTGAGGCACTCGAGAAGCTCTCCAAGCTGCCGCACAAGAACAAGGTGACCTTTGCCTGGAACGGCGAGGACATGGCGAAGATCTTCGCCTCCTTCTTCCATCCCGGCAAACTCTCGAACAAATACTTCGAGTGGCCGATCGCAAACTACGGTTCCTCCTCCTTCGATGCGGTCAAGAAGGGCGGCAAGGTCGTCGGTTACTCCATGTTCGGCGGCTACAGCTACAACGAACGCACGGCGCTGTCGCTGGGTGTGGTCAACCCGGACGTGCAGGTGGGCGAGGAACTCACGCTGGTGTGGGGCGAGGCTGATGGCGGCACTGCCAAGCCCACCGTGGAGCGTCATGAGCAGACCGAAGTGCGGGTGCAGGTGGCCGCGGTTCCCTACGGCGAAGATGCCCGCAAGAACTACGCTTCGGGCTGGCGCACCAAGGCGACCAAGTAAGACTCAGGTCTTCACTTTCGAGTCGCGGCGGGGTGGGAAGCAGTTCCCACCCCGTTTTTTTTACAGCTGCGCCCGGCCGATGATGTCGCTGCCGCCGGTAACGATCGCTGCAAAGGTTCGGGCCCGCGGCAGGATGTGCGCGGCATAGAATTCCGCCAGATCGCCCATGCCAGGCTCGCGTGCCGCCAAGGCCCACTGCCAGGCGCCGGCCACGACGCCCAGCCACTGCAGGAAGGGGTAGGCGATACTGCCCACGACCTGCGCCTGGCTGCTGCCGGCACTGAGCAGCTGCCGCACGTAGCGGCGCAGGGCGGCGCACTCGCTCAGCAGCGGGGCACGCAGGGGTGCCTGCGCCGCCAGATCATTCGCGGCCTGTTCCATCTGCGCCAGCAGTTCCTCGAACCCCTGCGCCGAATCGCGCAGGATCTTGCGGCCCAGAAGATCCTGGGCCTGGATGAAGTTGGTGCCTTCAAACACCGGGCCGATGCGCGCGTCACGATAGATCTGCGAGGCCTCGCAGTCATCGACGTATCCCGTGCCGCCATGCACCTGCACGCCCAGCGAGGACACTTCCACGGCGGTATCGGAGGCCCAGGCCTTCACCAGCGGAGTCAGCAGACCCAGGCGCCGCTCGGCCCGGGCGCGCACCTCGGGTGCGGTTTGCGGGCCATGCGCCACGTCCAGTGCCGCGGCGGCGCAATACGCCAGGCAGCGCGCGGCATGCGTGAGCACATTCATGGTGAGCAGCATGCGCCGCACATCGGCGTGTTCGATGATGGGGCGCTGGGCGCCGCTGGCATCCCGGCCCTGGCGCCGCTCGGCGGCGTAGGCCAGGGCCAGCTGCCGGGCGCGTTCGGCGAGACCCGTGGAATGCAGCCCCACCCCGATGCGCATGTGATTCATCATGGTGAACATGCAGCCCAGGCCACTGTGCCGCTCGCCGACGAGCCAGCCGCGGGCGCCACCGTTGTCCCCGAGCACCATCACACAGGTCGGGCTCGCGCGGATGCCCATCTTGTGTTCCAGCGACACGGCCCGCAGATCATTGGCGATCCAGGCGCCCGCCTGCATCACCCGGCGCGGCACCAGGAACAGCGACAGTCCCTTGACCCCGGGCGGCGCCTCCGGCGTACGCGCCAGCACCAGGTGCACGATGTTCTGCGCCAGGTCGTGCTCACCCCAGGAAATGAAGATCTTGCGTCCGCTGAGCAGCCATGAGTCGCCATCGGGTCTGGCCTGCGTGCGCACGGTCGACAGATCCGATCCCGCCTGAGGTTCGGTGAGGCTCATGGCAGCGGGCCATTCCCCGCTCACCAGGCAGGGCAGGTACGCGGAGCGCAGCTTCGCATCCGCATGGACCCGCAGCACCTCGATGGCGCCGACCGCGGTCTCGGGCAGCATCGCGAACGCCAGGTTGGCGCCGCCCCAGATCTCGGTGGTGGCCGCGGCCAGCAGCATCGGCAACGCCTGTCCGCCCCAGGCTTCAGGTGCGGCCAGCGCGGGCCAGCCGTCGGCGCAGAACTTCTGCCAGGCCTGAATGTAGCCCGCGGCGGTGGTTACCCCCGCGGGGCTCAGTCGGGCACCCTGGGCATCGCCGCTGCGGTTCAGGGGCGAGAGCACCTCACGGGCCAGGCGCGCCGCACCCTCCAGCACCGCAGCGGCAGTCTCCCCGAGCACGTCCTCGTGCTCTGCCGTAGCGTCGAATCCGCACTGGCGTGCGGCCTGGTGCTGGGCTGCCCTGATCAGGTGCAGTGGAGCTTCATACGGGGTGGTCATGACGTCGGAGGGGTCCCACTTGAATTGCATGCCGGCGCCGGGGCCGTCCCCGCACCGCGTCCCGATATCATGCCTGATGAGCATGATGAGAGCCGAATTGCCGGTGACCTTCCGGGCCGATCATGTCGGCAGCTTCGTGCGCCCGGGTACGCTGCTGGATGCGCGCCACCATTTCTACGAGCTGCGCGACAGCAACGCCGAGCAGCTGCGTGCCGCCGAAGATGCCGCGGTGCGCGCGGTGGTGAAATTCCAGGAGCAGCTGGGGTTCAAGGTCATCACTGACGGGGAATTCCGCCGCGCGTCCTGGCATGCGGATTTTCTGACCCGGCTGGGAGGGGTGGTCGAGCGCGGCGCGCCCCCGGCGCTGCAGATCCAAAGCCCAATCCGGCATCTGCGGGCGATCCAGGCCGAGGACTACCGGTTCGTGAAAGCCGCCACGCCGTACCTGGTGAAGGTGACCCTGCCGGCCCCCACCATGCTGCCGTTGCGCGCGGGTGGCGGGCTGCGCAGGGTGTATCCGGACATCGAGGACTTGTTCGCCGATGTCGCCGCGGCCTATCGCGCCGAAATCGCCGCGCTCGCGGCCGCCGGCTGCACCTATGTGCAGCTGGATGACACCCGGATGGCCGCGCTGTGCGGGGGCGGCCAGCGTGAGGCGGCCCGGGCTGGCGGGGATGATCCGCAGCGTCTCATCCACCAGTATGCCCAGCTGCTCAATGATTCGCTGCGCGACCGGCCCGACACCATGACCGTGGGCCTGCATCTGTGCCGCGGCAATCGGCGCAGCCAGTGGGCCGCCCAAGGCGGCTATGAGCCGCTGGCCGAGGTGCTCTTCAACCAGATCGAGGCCGACACCTATCTGCTGGACTACCAGGATGCGCGCGGCGGGGACTTTGCGCCGCTGCGCCATGTGCCCCAGGGCAAACTGGTGGTGATGGGTCTGGTCAGCACCGCTCCGGGCGAGCTGCAATCCAAGGACGACCTCAAGCGTCGTTTGCACGAGGCGGCGCGGCACCTGCCGCTGGCGCAGATGTGCCTGTCACCACAGTGCGGTTTTTCCAGCAGCGTGCATGGGCATGAGGTGGCCGTGGAACAGCAGGCCGCCAAGTGCCGGCTGGTGATCGAGACGGCGCAGGAAGTGTGGGGCAGCGTCTAGGCCTGAAGCTCGCGCGCCATGTCGATGAACAGCGAGCGCAGCCAGGTGTGTCCGGGATCCTGCTCGTTGCGATGGTGCCAGAGCAGGATCTCGTGACCGTCCAGCGCGTCGAAGGGTAGGGCGAAGATCTTCAGCGGCACCAGCGGCATCACCAGCCGCGCCACCCGCTCCGGCACCGTGGCGGCGAAGGGGGAGCCGGGCAGCATGAACAGCATTTCCAGCAGGCTCTGCGTCGTCGCGCGCACGTTCAGATCCATGCCGATCATGCGCCGGACCAGCTCCTCCACCGGCGCCGTGTGGCCATTGGGGCGGGCGAATATGTGGGGCAGGGACTGGTAGTCGGCGAGCGTCATGGTGTCCCCGGGAATGGCCATCTCCTTTGACATCACGCACACCCAGCGTACCGGCCGCAGCGGCATGAACTTCAAAGTGTCGGGGAACTCACCCAGGCCATACACGCGGGTGATGTTCAGTGACAGACACAGGTCCGCGTCGCCATAGCTCAGGCGCGTCAGGCTGGTCTGCGAGACCTGTTCGACGTGACACTGGATCTGGGGCGCTTCGCGGGCCATCCGGCCCAGCACCCGCGGCACCAGTTCCGGGACGGCCTCATCGGTGGCGATCACGGTATAGGTGCGCCGGACCGTGGCCGGATCAAACGTGGGCTGGGTCCCCAGCGTCGCCTGGACCTTCAACAGTGCCTCGCGTACCGGCTGTACCAGGGACAGCGCCCGGGGCGTGAGTTCCATTTCCCGTCCGACCCGCACCAGCAGCGCATCCTGGAAGTAATCGCGCAGCTTCTGCAGCGAGGCGCTCATGGCCGGCTGCGACAGGAACACCCTCTCGGCAGCACGGGTCACGTTCTTTTCATGCAGCAATGCGTCGAGCGCAATCAGCAGATTCAGGTCGAAGCGGTTCAGCTGCATTGAGGCGTCGAGTCCTTGCGCGGCCACCCATAGGGGGCGCGAATAGTGCAAATCCGCAAAAGTGATTGCTCAGATTACACCTCAGCACGTACCGTGCCGCACCCCTTTCATGCAAGTTCTTTTACCCCTCTCGCAGTGCAAAAATATGTTATCCGTGGTCCGGCCCGGATGAGCCGCCGGGTGCAAAGCCCGGTTCCCGCGCGCATCGGTATGCGACAATCGCGGATGATCAGGCACTAACCGGCATGCACTTCATACACTTGTCCCCCCAAGCTTAGCCATGGGAGCCCTCAGCGCAGCGGAAGCACCCGCGACCTCCGGGGTGGAGGTCACCGTGGACCGGTGGGTGCGCGGCAGTTCGCAGCACACCACCGATCGGGTTGCCGAGGAAGTGCCCGTGGCGCTGTTGTACAACGGCGAGCCGCACGTGGTGATGCTGGCCACGCCGCATGATTTGACGGATCTGGCGCGCGGTTTCTCCTTGAGCGAGGAGCTGGTGGCCCGGCCCGATGAGATCCGCGGTATCGAGGTGCACGCCGTGCCCGAGGCCGCCGAGGTCCGCATCGCCATCGCCTGGGAGAAGTTTCCGGAGCTGCTGCGCCGTCGGCGCAATCTCACCGGCCGCACCGGCTGTGGTCTGTGCGGGTCGGAGACCCTGGAGCAGACCGTGCGGACCCGCTCCACCGTGGGCCCCGGTCCGAGGGTGAGCATTGAGCAGCTGCACGCCGCCATTGCTGCTCTGCCGGAGCGGCAAATATTGAATGCGAAGACCGGTAGCGTGCACGCGGCCGCCTGGGTGGTGCCTGGCAGTGGCATCGAGTGCGTGCGCGAGGACGTGGGCCGGCACAACGCGCTGGACAAGACGCTGGGTGCGCTGGTGCTGGCCGGAACCGATCTGCAGACCGGCTTCATGCTGGTGACCAGCCGCGCGAGCTATGAAATGGTGCAGAAGGCTGCAACCATGGGGGTGACCTTCATGGCCGCATTGTCGGCGCCGACCTCCTTTGCCGTCGCTCATGCGCAGCGTTGCGGTTTGACGCTGGTGGGCTTTGCGCGCCGCGAACAGCACGTGGTGTACGCCAACGGCCAGCGCCTGATCGAGTGAACAGCAGTTTCGAATCCCAATTTCCAAAGACCAGAGGGGCCTCTTCGCCATGACCGCCATTGACCTGGACCAGCTGAAACAACGCGCCGTTGCCTTTGCGCGCACTACCTCGACCGAAATTTCGCCGCACGATGAGCCGAAGCTGGAGTCCCTGGTGGGCGTGCTGCCCGCCGGCATGACGATCTACGTGGCGCACACCCCCAAGGCACAGATGTTTGACGTGGTGCGCGTGGCGGCCAAGGTGCAATCCCTGGGATTTCGGGCCTCGCCGCATTGCGTGGCGCGGCGCATTCCCAGTGAGGCCATGCTGCGCGAGGGCCTGAAGCAGGCGCGCGATGCGGGTATCGAGCAGGTGCTGCTGGTGGCCGGGGATCTGACCCCGCCGGCGGGTCCCTTCACCAGCACCCTGGAGCTGCTGGACACCGGCGCCATCACCGATGCGGGCATCACCCATGTGGGCGTGGCCGGTCATCCGGAAGGCCATCCGGCGGTGGATACCGAGACGCTGTGGAAGGCGCTGGCCTACAAGCAGGCCTTTGCCCAGCGCACCGGCGTCAAGGTGCACATCGCCACCCAGTTCAGTTTCAACCCCGGCGCGGTGGCCGAGTGGGACCGCCAGCTGCAGGCCAATGGCATCACGCTGCCGGTGCACCTGGGCATCGCCGGACCGACGCCGCTCGCCAAACTGCTGAAATTCGCCGCCATGTGCGGCATCGGCGCCTCGCTGGGTGCGCTGTGGAAGAACATGGGCAACATGACCAAGCTTGCAACCGGCATGGCCATGGCCCCGGATGAAATGCTGCTGGCGATACTGGCCAACGGTGCCGGCACGCCGCCCAGCCGTCTGGTGCAGCCGCATTACTATGCCTTCGGCGGGGTGATGGAGACCGCGCAGTGGCTGCGGCATCTGATCGATGGGACCTTCACCATGGATCCGAGCGGTGAGAAGTTCACGGTGAACACCTGATGAGCACCGTGGGCAAGGCGCTGATCTGCGGCTCAATCGCCTTCGACAGCATCATGGTCTTTGACGGCCGGTTCAAGGATCACATCCTGCCGGACAAGATCCACATGCTGAACGTGTCCTTTCTGGTGCCGCAGCTGCGCCGCGAGTTCGGCGGCTGCGCCGGCAACATCGCCTACAACCTGCGGCTGCTGGGGGATGTCGGCTATCCCATGGCCACCGTGGGCCGCGATTTCGCGCCGTACCAGAAATGGATGACGGACACTCAGGTGCCGCAGGACTATGTGCGCGTCATCGACACTGAGCACACCGCCCAGGCCTTCATCACCACCGATCAGGACGACAACCAGATCACCGCCTTCCACCCCGGCGCGATGCAGCTGTCGCACCTGAACGCCATCCCCGGCAATGCCGGGATCACCTTGGGCATCGTCTCGCCGGACGGTCGTGACGGCATGGTGCAGCATTGCGCCGGATTTGCCGCCGCCGGCATCCCGTTCATCTTCGATCCGGGCCAGGGCCTGCCGATGTTCAATGGCGAGGATCTGCGCGCCCTGATCGGCCAGGCGTCATGGCTGACCGTCAACGACTACGAATGGCAGCTGGTCCAGCAGCGCACCGGCTGGCAGGCGGCCGAGGTGGTCCAGCACGTCAAGGCGCTGATCGTGACCCGCGGCGCGGAAGGCTCCACCATCCATACCCCCGAAGGGGATATTGTCATACCGCCTGCCAAGCCGCAGGCGGTCGTGGATCCGACCGGCTGCGGGGACGCCTACCGCGCGGGGCTCATCCATGGGCTGCTGCACGGCCATGACTGGGCGGTCACGGGCCGGATTGCCTCGCTCCTGGGGGCGCTGAAGGTGGCCACACGCGGCACCCAGAACCACCGGTTCACCCGGGGCGAGTTCGCGGCGAGCTACCAGGCGGCTTTTGGCAGCCGCCTGCCCTGAAACGCCCGGTGGTTGTATCATGCTCCTTTACCGTCATTACCCTAAACAGGACTTGAAGCGCATTCATGGCCAATAACTACGTGTTCACCTCGGAGTCGGTGTCGGAAGGGCATCCTGACAAGGTTGCCGACCAGATCAGCGATGCGGTACTGGATGCCATCCTGGCGCAGGACAAGCGCGGCCGTGTGGCCTGCGAAACCCTGATCAAGACCGGTGTAGTGATTGTGGCCGGGGAGGTCACGACTTCCGCCTGGGTGGATGTGGAGGCACTGGTGCGCAAGACCGTGCTGGACATCGGCTACAACTCCTCGGAGATGGGCTTCGATGGCGCCAGCTGCGGCGTTCTGAACGTCATCGGCAAGCAGTCCCCGGACATCGCGCAGGGCGTGGACCGCAAGGATGCGCGCAAGCAGGGCGCCGGGGATCAGGGCCTGATGTTCGGCTATGCCACCAACGAGACCGACGTGCTCATGCCGGCCGCCATCACCCTGGCGCATCGCCTGGTGAAGCGCCAGGCCGAGGTGCGCAAGAAGGGCAAGCTGCCCTGGCTGCGTCCGGATGCCAAGAGCCAGGTCACCCTGCGCTATGAGAACGACCAGCCGGTGGGCCTGGATGCCGTGGTGCTCTCCACCCAGCACAGCGATGACATTTCCACCAAGGCGCTGCGCGAGGCGGTGATGGAGGAGATCCTGATCCCGGTGCTGCCCAAGAAGTGGATCGACAGCCGCACCAAGTATCACATCAATCCGACCGGACGGTTCGTGGTAGGCGGTCCGGTGGGCGACTGTGGCCTCACCGGCCGCAAGATCATCGTCGACACCTACGGCGGCTTCGCCCGTCATGGTGGCGGCGCGTTCTCCGGCAAGGACCCCTCCAAGGTCGATCGTTCGGCCGCCTATGCGGCCCGCTACGTGGCCAAGAACATCGTCGCGGCAGGGCTCGCCGATCGCTGTGAAGTGCAGGTGTCCTACGCCATCGGCGTGGCCGAACCCACCTCCATCATGATCGAGACCTTCGGCACCGGTAAGCTCTCGCGCGAACGGCTCACCCAGCTGGTGCGCAAGCACTTCGACCTGACTCCCTATGGGCTGCGCGAGATGCTCGACCTGGTCCGCCCCATCTACCAGATGACGGCGTCCTATGGGCACTTCGGGCGCACCGAGAAGGAGTTCAGCTGGGAGCGCACCGACAAGGCGCAGCTCCTGGCGGCCGAGCTCAAGGGCAACGCCCGCGCGGCTTGAGAATTCTGCCGCGCGCGTTGCGCGGCAGCGTCCGGCGCCTGAGGAGCGCTGCGACAGGCATCCGCGGCCACCGGGCTGCGGCCGCGCCTGCCAGGCTCAGGAGGCCGGACGCCAAATGATGTACACGGCGCTCGTTCTTCATCTGGAGCATTGAACATGAACGCCACACTCAAGCCCGCTGCGGGCTTTACTGACTTCAAGATCGCTGACCTGAATCTGGCCGGCTGGGGCCGGCGCGAAATCGCCATTGCCGAAGTGGAGATGCCGGCGCTGATGGCCATCCGCAGGGAATACGCCGCCAGCCAGCCGCTCAGGGGCGCCCGCGTCACCGGCTCGCTGCACATGACCATCCAAACGGCGGTGCTGATCGAGACCTTGAAGGCCCTGGGGGCCGAGGTGCGCTGGGCCTCGTGCAATATCTTCTCCACCCAGGACCATGCGGCCGCGGCCATTGCCGCCTCGGGCACACCGGTGTTCGCCGTCAAGGGCGAGTCGCTGGAGGACTACTGGGATTACACCCACCGCATCTTCGAGTTCGCCGACGGGCTGGGCCCCAACATGATCCTGGATGACGGCGGGGATGCGACGCTGCTCATGCACCTGGGCGTGCGGGCCGAAAAGGACGCCTCCCTGATCGCCAAGCCGGGCAGCGAGGAGGAAACCTTCCTCTACGCCGCCATCAAGAAGAAGCTGCAAAGCTCCCCGGGCTGGTACTCGCGCATGGCCAAGGAAATCCGCGGTGTCACCGAGGAGACCACCACCGGCGTGCATCGCCTCTACCAGATGCACAAGGAAGGCCGCCTGATGTTCCCGGCCATCAACGTCAACGACTCGGTGACCAAGAGCAAGTTCGACAACCTCTACGGCTGCCGCGAATCCCTGGTGGATGGCATCAAGCGCGCCACCGATGTGATGGTCGCCGGCAAGATCGCGGTGGTGGCCGGCTACGGGGATGTGGGCAAGGGCTCGGCCCAGGCGCTGCGGGCGCTGTCGGCCCAGGTGTGGGTGACCGAGATCGATCCGATCTGCGCACTGCAGGCCGCGATGGAGGGCTTCCGCGTCGTGACCATGGACTACGCCTGCGACAAGGCCGACATCTTCGTGACCTGCACCGGCAATTTCCATGTCATCACCGGTGCGCACATGCAGCGCATGAAGAACAACGCCATCGTCTGCAACATCGGTCACTTCGACAACGAAATCGATGTCGCCTCGCTGGAGAAGCTCAAGTGGGAGGAGATCAAGCCGCAGGTGGATCACGTGATCTACCCGGACGGCAAGCGCATCATCCTGCTGGCCAAGGGCCGCCTGGTGAACCTGGGCTGCGGCACCGGCCATCCCTCCTACGTCATGAGTTCCTCGTTCGCCAATCAGACCATCGCGCAGATCGAGCTGTACGCCAATGCCGCCAAGTACCCGGTCGGGGTCTACACCCTGCCCAAGCACCTGGATGAGAAAGTGGCACGGCTGCAGCTCACCACGCTCAATGCCCAGCTGACCGAGCTGACCGCTGAGCAGGCGGCATATATCGGTGTTTCCGTCAAGGGTCCCTATAAGGCGGATCACTACCGCTACTGAGACCCTAAGCCCCATAATCCCCCCCCGAGAACCGTCTCGGGGGGGGATCATGCTCAAAGGCATTGTCGGCGTCATTCTGGCGATCATCGGGGCCTTTGCCATCGGTGGTATAGCGCTGCACCGTAACGAACCCATCAACGCACTGTGGCTGGTCACCGCCGGCGTGTGCGTCTATGTCATCGGCTACCGGTTCTACGCCGCCTGGATCACCGCCCGCGTCCTGACGGTGGATGCCACGCGGGCGACGCCGGCGGAGCGACTCAATGACGGTCGCGACTTCGTGCCCACCCATCGCTGGATCGTCTTCGGCCATCATTTCGCGGCGATCGCAGGTCCCGGCCCGTTGGTGGGCCCGACCCTGGCGGCGCAGTTCGGATATCTGCCGGGCACGCTGTGGATCCTGTTCGGCTCGGTGCTCGGCGGGTGCGTCCAGGACATGACCATCCTGTTCATGTCCACGCGCCGCGACGGACGCAGCCTCGGACAGATGGCGCGCGATGAACTCGGACCCTTCGGTGGCTTCGCCGCACTCGGCGGCACGCTCATGATCATGATCATCCTGATCGCAGTGCTGGCGCTCGTGGTCGTGAATGCGATGAAGGGCAGTCCCTGGGCGACCTTTTCGGTTTTCGCCACCATTCCGATCGCGCTCGCCATCGGACTGTACGTGCGCAACGTGCGCCCGGGCCGGGTGCTGGAAGCCTCCATCATCGGCATGGTGTTGCTGCTGCTGGGCGTCGCGGGCGGCGGCTGGATCGATCAGAGCGCGCCGCTGCGCGGGCTGTTCGACTACACCGGCCCGCAGCTGGCCGCCTTCGTGATCGCATACGGCTGGCTCGCGGCCATCATCCCGGTGTGGCTGCTGCTGGCGCCACGCGGCTATCTGTCGACCTTCCTGAAGCTCGGGGTGATTGCGCTGCTCGCCATCTCCATCATCGTCATCCATCCGGAGCTCAAGATGCCCGCGCTCACCCGGTTCACCGCCGGCAACGGGCCGATCTTCGCCGGCAAGGTCTTTCCCTTCGTGTTCATCACCATCGCCTGCGGCGCGGTGTCGGGCTTTCATGCCCTGATCTCCAGTGGCACGACACCCAAGCTCATCGGCAGCGAGGCCGATGTGCGCCTGGTCGGCTACGGCAGCATGGCGCTGGAGTCCTTTGTCGCGATCATGGCGGTCATTGCCGCGACACTGCTGGATCCGGGCGTGTACTTTGCGATCAATACCGGAGCCGGCGTGGTGGGCGCGGACGCGCACACCGCGGTGGCGACCATCTCCAGCTGGGGCTTCCCGGTGACGGCCGAACAGATGCAGCAGCTGGCCCACCGGATGGGTGAACGCACGCTCTTTGCCCGCACCGGCGGCGCGCCGTCCCTGGCGGTGGGCATGGCCAGCATCTTCAGTTCAACCTTCGGCAACACCCTGCTGGCGGCGTGGTATCACTTCGCGCTGATGTTCGAAGCGGTGTTCATCCTCACCACCATCGATGCGGGCACACGGGTCGGACGCTTCATGCTGCAGGACTTCCTCGGACACTTCTGGAAGCCGCTGGGCCGCACTTCCTGGTATCCGTCGGTGCTGCTCACCAGCGCACTGATCGTGGCGGGCTGGGGCTACTTCCTGTATGTCGGTGTCATCGATCCCAATGGCGGCATCAATATCCTCTGGCCGCTGTTCGGCATCGCGAATCAGATGCTGGCGGCCATTGCCCTGAGCGTCGCGACCGGGATTCTCATCAAGAGCGGCAAGCTCAAGTACGCCTGGGTGACCGGCGGCCCGCTGGCCTGGCTTGCGATCGTGACGACGGTGGCGGCGTGGCAGAAAATCATGAGCCCGGATCCGGCGCTGGGCTTCTTTGCCGGGGCGGCGGACCTGGCCGGCAAGCTCGCCAGCGGGGTGCTGCCGGCGGCGCGCGCGGCCGTGGCGCCGAAGCTCATCTTCAATCAACAGCTGGATGGCTGGCTGACGATTCTCTTCACCGTGATCGTGTGGCTGGTGATCGCCGACATGCTGCGCGTGGCGTTGCGCGCCGCGCGCGGGCTGCCGACGCTGGCAAGTTCCGAGGCCCCGCACGTGGCGCGCCTGCCCGTTGTGGGCGGCAGCGGGTCATGAGGGCTGCCGCCACCGGGGTCGCGGCTGTCTGGCGTGCCTGCTGGCGCGCGCTGCGGGCGCTCTCGGGTGATGACGCCTACGATCGCTACCGGATGCATCACCTGGCGGCCCATCCGCAACAGCCACCGCTGTCGCGCAAGGCGTTTTACGTTGACGAGCAGCGGCGCAAGTGGGGTACTATTAACCGCTGCTGCTAGTGCGGAAGATGAGGTCATGACGGATTTGACGGCTCACGGTTCTGCAGAATTTGGCCCCGACACCGGGGAAGTGGATGACGCCCGACGCAAGTTCCTGCTGCGCGCCACGGTTGGCATGGGGGCCGTCGGCGTGGCGTTTACGGCGACCCCGTTCATCGAATCCTGGCTGCCCTCGGAGCGCGCACGCGCCCTGGGCGGACCCACCGAAGTGGACATGTCCAAGATCGATGCCGGGCAGATGATCATCACCATCTGGCGCCGCCAACCGATGTACGTGATACACCGCACGCCGGCGATGATGGCGCTGCTGGGCAATCACGACGATCAGCTCAAGGACGCCAAGTCGGAGGACTCCGACCAGCCGGCCTACTGCAAGAATCCCATCCGTTCGCGCAATGCCGAGTACCTGGTGCTCAGGGGCATCTGCACCCATCTGGGGTGCCTGCCCAAGCAGCGCTTCGAGGCCGGGGATGCGCAGCTGGGTGCGACCTGGCCGGGCGGCTGGCTGTGTCCCTGCCATGGCTCGCGTTTCGACATGGCCGGACGGGTATTCGACGGCTCGCCGGCCTCGGTCAACCTGGTCATTCCGCCATATTCCTATCCCAGCCCCACGCGCCTGGTCATTGGCGAGGATGAGACCTCGGGGGCCGCCGCCTAACGGGCCGCACAGCGCAGCGGCAGCCACGCTTCGGCGATCTGCACGGCATTGAGCGCCGCGCCCTTGAGCAGCTGATCGCCCGCGCAGAACAGGGCGATGGAACGCCCCGACGGATCGCTCAGGTCCTGCCGGATACGACCCACCAGCACCGCATCCTGGCCCGAGGCATCCTTGGGCATGGGGAAGTAGTTCTTCGCCGGATCATCCACCAGCTTCACGCCCGGGGCGTGCTGCAGCCACGCGCGCACCTGCTCGGGGCTGATGGGGCGCTCGCACTCGAAGGTCACCGCGATGCTGTGCGCGCGCAGCACCGGAACGCGCACGCAGGTGGCGCTGATGCGCAGCTGCGGTTCGCCAAAGATCTTGCGCGTCTCCTGAATGACCTTGGTCTCCTCGCCGTTGTAGCCGGTCGCCAGATCCACATCGCTGTTGTGGCTGAAGACATTGAAGGCGTAGGGATGCGGCATGATCTTCTGCTGGAACGGCCGCCCCTCCAGATGGGCACGCGTGGCGGCGAGCAATTCCTCCATCGCGGCCGCGCCGGCGCCGGAGGCCGCCTGGTAGGTGCTGATGATCAGCCGCCGGATGGGGTTGTGCTGATGGATGGGCCACAGTGGCACGATGGAAATGATCGCTGAGCAGTTGGGATTGGCGATCACCCCGTGGTGCTCGGCGATCGCCTGGGGGTTGATCTCCGGCACCACCAGCGGCACCTGGGCATCCATGCGGAAGGCCGAGGAGTTGTCGATGACCAGGGCGCCGGCGCGCACGGCCAGCGGTGCGAAGCGCTTGGAGATGCCCGCGCCGGCGGAAAACAGCGCGATGTCCACGCCCGTGAAACTGGCTTCGGTGAGCTCCTGGATGGCCAGGTCCTGACCGCGGAACCGCTGGGTCTTGCCTACCGAACGCGCCGAGGCCAGCAGGCGCAGTTCTGCGACCGGGAAGTTACGCTGTTCCAGGCAACGGGCCATCTCCGCACCCACCGCGCCGGTGGCGCCCACCACGGCCACGACGAAGGAGGGGGCGGCGGCCTGCGTGGCACCGAACTGTTCAGACTGATTCGCTGGGGAGGGCATGAAAGGTCTCCGGAAATGAAAAGGCCCCGTCGCTAGGGCGGGGCCTGTGAGGAGGTCGTGGGCAAAAAGCTTCCGACTACCCGCAGCACCCCGCGCTGGGCGCTTTGAGCAGCTTGGTCGGCGTGTGGGTGTTCAGAAGCATGTCAGGCGCTGGTGCGTATGGTCACGCCCGGCTCCGCCGCGAGACGCGCGCGATTGCGACGCAGGCGCGGCGTATTGTCCGCCAGCTTGCGAATGCTGGTGCCGCTGGGCGGCGAAACGATCAGCTGGAACGAAATGGCGGTGCTGCCACAGGCCGGACAGCGATTGGCCCATGAGGGACATTCGCGTTCACATGCGCCACAAACTCTTGCGTGCTGGATTGCCATTGCCGGAATCTCCGTACGGTCCCGCGATCCTGAGGGCGTACCTGGACGCTCAGGGGGCGCAAGTGTAGCGGATCGGATCGCCAGCGACGAGCCTTGGCGCAAGCCTTGGGGGGAGTCTCTTCAAAATCGCACTATTTTGGGGCGGGATCGAAGCCGTACTTGGCAAAAATGGCCTGGGCCGCGGGTGAGAACAGGAATTTGACGAAATCTGCCGCGCCCTTACCACCGTGGGCCGTCGTTGCCACCGGATAAACGATAGGGTCATGGGAGCTGGCCGGGAACTGCGCCACGATCCGCACCTTTTTCTCAACCAGGGCGTCGGTGCGATACACGATGCCCAGCGGTGCCTCGCCACGGGCCACCAGGGCCAGCGCCGCGCGCACATTGTCGGCGGGGGCGATCCTGTCCTGAACCTCGCTCCAGACCCCGAGGTTGGTCAGCGCGATCTTGGCGTACTTGCCCACCGGAACGGCATCCGGATTGCCGGTCGCCAGACGCCCGGTGCCCAGCAGTTTGCCCAAGGCAAAGTGCGGTTTGATCCGGATGCTCACCGTGCTGTCGGCCGGACTGATGAGCACCAGGCGATTGCCCAGCACATTGCGGCGGCTGGCGGTGTCGATGAGGTTGCGGGTCTGCAAATAATCCATCCAGTCCGTGTCGGCGGACATGAAGACATCCGCCGGCGCGCCCGCCTCGATCTGCCGGGCGAGCGCCGAGCTTGCCGCGTAGGAGAGTTTCACGCCCCGATGGCTGGCGGCGGTGAATGCCGGGCCGATCTCATTGAAGGCGTCGGTGAGCGAGGAGGCCGCCAGCACCACCAGATCAGGGGACCCCGCGGCTGATGCTGTCTGCGCCGTGCCGAGGCCCGAACGCGCGACCAGCACGCCCAGCAGCAGCAGGGACAGCAGGGCCCGACGGGTCGTTGGCAGCAGGTTGCTCATGATCGGTACCGCGGTGTGCGCTATAGCGCCTGGAACATAACGATAGGGTACCGGTACGGGTGGCGCAAGCCGCGAGCTACAATGAGGCCATGAACACTTCCGCCGCGACCGTTGCTGTCCGCCTGCGCATTGATATCGGTGCGGACTGTTCCATCGGACCGGGCAAGATCGCGCTTCTGGAACAGATCGAGCGCAGCGGCTCCCTGTCCGAGGCCGCGCGGGTGCTGAAGATGAGCTACCGGCGCGCCTGGCTGCTGCTGGAGGATCTGAACCGGACGCTGGGTCAGCCGGTCACGACGGCCAGTGTGGGCGGTGCAGGCGGTGGCGGCGCCCACATCACGCCCTTCGGCCGACATGTCGCGGCGGCATTTCGCGACATCGAAACCGCCACGGTCAGCACCGCCACCCAGCGCCTGGAGTGGCTGCTGCAGTCCGGCGTGCCGCCGGCATCGGTGCCGGTGGCGCCGCGACGGGCCGTGACCCGCTCGCTCAGCGCGAAAAAACGTGGCCGCGCAGCGAAACAGCCTTGACCAGAACCCAGGCGGCCTGACCCACCGCCAGCGCCAGGGCGCTGCGCGCATCCTCGGTGACCCGCACCATGAGCGTGACGTTGCCGATGTCGGTGAACACCAGCCAGGCGCGCTCGCCATCCGGTTCCAGTCGCATGATGGTGCCCGCCAGGGAATTGCGCACGCTCAACCCCACCGGCGGCGTCACGGCCAGGATCAGATCGCGGGCCAGTAACTGCACGCGCACCCGTTGACCGGGGCGCAGTTGCCCGGCCTCCACCTGCAACAGCCCGCTGCCCACGCGGATCCGCGCCAGGCCTGCAGCCTCATCGAGCTGCTCGGTCAGACCCTCCACCACCGCCCCCAGGGACTCGCTGCCGACGATGTCCCGCACCGCCGCGGACTGACTCATGGCCATGACATCGCCGTGACCGGCAACGGCACCGTCCTTAAGCACCACCATCTCACCGGCCAGTCGCATCACTTCTTCAAACTGATGGCTGACGAACACCATGGGCAGGTTCAAGCGGTCGCGCAGGTGCTCGAGGTAGGGCAGCAGCTCCCCGCGCCGCGCCACATCGATCGCGGCCAGCGGCTCATCCAGCAGCAGCAGGCGCGGCTGCGCCAGCAAGGCGCGGCCGATGGCCACGCGCTGCCGTTCCCCACCGGAAAGCCCCGCGGGGCGCCGCGCCAGGAGCGACGCCAGGCCCAGCAGTTCCACCACATCGTCGAAGCTCTGCCGGGGCGCCCGGCCGCGCGCGCGTCGCGCCCCATAGCGCAGGTTGTCGCGCACTCTGAGGTGCGGGAACAGCCGCGCATCCTGGAACACATAGCCGATGCCCCGTTGCTCGGCCGGCACGTCGATGCCCTGCGCGGCATCGAACAGCACCGTGTCATCGATGCGGATATGGCCGCGATCCGGCCGCAGCAGCCCGGCGATCATGTGCACCGTGGTGGTCTTGCCGCAGCCGGAGCGGCCGAACAGTGCCGTGATACCAGGGGTTGCGCTGCGGAAGCTCAGCTGGGCGCTGAAGGCGCCGCGCTGCTTGGCGACATCGACCTCAAGCATGCACCGCTCCGCGGCCGAGCTGGTGGCGCAAGGCGCGCGACAGCCACTCGGACAGCACCAGGCCGGCGAGCCCCAGGGTGAAGGAGGTGATGGCCAGACGCGCGGCGGTGGCATCGCCGTTGGGCACCTGCAGCGCGGTGTACAGCGCCAGTGGCAGCGTGCGCGTCACGCCCGGAATGTTTGAAACGAAGGTGATCACGGCGCCGAATTCGCCAAGGCCGGCGGCGAAGGCGGTGACGGCGCCGGCCAGGATGCCGGGCAGCATCAGCGGCAGGGTGATGCTGAAGAAGCGGTCCAGCGGGCCGGCGCCCAGGGTGCGGGCGGCCTCCTCGAGACCGGGGTCGATGCCCTCCAGCGTCAGGCGTATGGCGCGCACCATGAGCGGAAAGGTCATCACCGCCACCGCCAGCACCGTGCCGGCGGTGGTGAAAATAAGATGCACGCCGAAGCTTCTTTGCAGCCAGCCGCCAATGGGGCCGCGCGCTCCGAACAGGATCAGCAGCAGGTAACCGGTCAGCACCGGCGGCAGCACCAGTGGCAGGTGCACGAAGGCATCGGCCAGGGTGCGTCCGGGAAAGCGCCGGCGCACCAGCACCCAGGCCACGGCCGTGGCCACCGGCAGGTTCCACAGCAGGCTCCACAATGCGACTTCCAGGCTCAGGCGCAGGGCCTGCCATTCATCGGCGCTGAGCAGCATGGGGGTCAAGGTGGCATGGCGCTAAGCACCCAGCAGGTCGCGGGCGTCGTAGTTGAGCAGCTCGGCGATGCTTTCAACGGTCACATCCGCGGGCGCGAAGCCGGCGATCGCGGCCGTATCGTGGGCATAGTGTCCCTGACGCGGGAACACCGTGGTGACGCGGTCCTGCCACTGCGTGCGCAGCGAGTCCAGGATGCGCAGCTTGTCATCGATCATGACGTAGTGGCGGGCGGGGTAGCGCTGTGCGACGGATTGCAGCATCTGCTCCTTGTGCACGTAGATGAGTACCCGGCCTTCGACCGCGTCCCAGATGCCGGATTTTTGAATCTTGCGCGGCTGGAACACCACATCGCCGTCGGAGAGTATGACGGTCTCGCCCATGCTCTGCAGGTGCGCCAGCACCTGCAGCGCCTGCGGATACAGGCGCTGCGCGAACGGGTAGTCGATGAGGTAGCCGGACATGCCCAGCAGCCCCTGCGCGTCCAGGTGTTCGAGCCGGTACTGTTGCAGGGCGCCCAGGTAGTCGACATAGCCCAGCTGCGCGCGCACCGTTTCCAGGATCTGCGAGTAGCGCTCGCGGCTCTGCGCACCGTATTCGGTGGCGATGTGCTGCATCAGGTCACTGATGAGCCGGTCATTGTCGAGCAGCGTGTTGTCGACATCCACCAGGAACACAATATCGTCGGCAGCCATTGGCGCTAAGCCTGACTCTCGTACACGGGGTTGGACAGCAGCCAGCGGGCCGAGTTGGCGCGCGCCTCGTTGAGCGGCTCATCGGGGATCGAGCCCAGCAGCAGGGCGCTGCGCGCCTTGAGCACGTCCCGGAATTCCGGGTGACTGATGATGTACAGACGGTTATGGCGTATGCCCTCCAGCACGTAGCCGGCCGCGGTGACGGCATCCATGGCATGGAGCATGAACTCCGGCGGCGGGGCGCCCTGTTCCTTGCCGGGTGCGGCATAGCCGGACTCGGCCAGCTGCGCGGGGCGACTGCGCGCGCTGTCGGCGATATTGGATTTCACCGGCCCCGGGCAATACACCGACACGCCGATGGGGCGGCCCAGCATGTCGGTGCGCAGCGCCTCACTCAGGCCGACCACCGCGAACTTCGAGGTTGCATACAGGCCCACCGACCCGAGTGCCGCGATGCCGCCGATCGAGGAGACGTTCACGATATGGCCCGGCAGCCCCGAGGCCAGCATGCGTGGCAGAAAGGTCTGCAGGCCGTTGATGACGCCGCCGACGTTGACGCTCATGACCCAATCCCAGTCGGCGAAGGTGGCGTGTTCCATCAGCCCATGCACGCCCACGCCGGCATTGTTGATGAGCAGCTGCACCGGACCGCCCAGTACCCGTTGCGCTTCCTCCGCCGCCTCCTTGAAGCCGTTGCGGTCGGTCACATCCAGCGCAATGGCATGCACGCGCTCGCCCGGATGCTGGCGGAAATGCTCCAGGGCTTCATCGCGGTGGTGCGCCTGTCGGTAGGTGAAGGCGACCTTCATTCCCGCCCCGGCCAGAACCTTCACCAGCCCCAGGCCGATGCCGCTGCTGCCCCCGGTCACGAACGCAATCTTGCCGCCAAGGTCCCGCATATCCTTCCGTTTCCTTACCGAATTGCTGCCGGCCAAGCTAACCGCCCCGGGCCCACCGAGGCAAGGCAGGCGGCCTGTGATAGCGGTCGCATTCGCTGTCCGTCCCGTGGCCATGCGGCAACGCGACACGGATTACCGCAGCAAGGGACTGTGAACCGTGACCACCGTTCAAGGGCACCGGCTCGGTAAGCTTGCACCAATACGGAGATAAGCTGAGACATATTCTGGGCCATGGACGGATTCGCCCCAACCGCTGACACCCTGCCGGCCATCCGGTCGGTGCTGCTCGTGGATGACAGCGCCGCGCAGCGGGCCTATGCGGTGGCCTTATGCCAGGAACTGGGCATCAAGGAGGTCCGCGAGGCCAGCAATGGCCTGGAAGCCCTGGCGTTGCTGGCCGCCATGCCCACCCCGCCGGACCTGCTGATCATCGATCTGGAGATGCCGACCATGGACGGCCCGGAGCTGCTGACGCGGTTGCGCGAGCGCGGGGTCGAGTCGCCGATCATTGTCGCCTCCTCACGTGAGCGCTCCCTTTTGCACTCCGTTCAGGACATGGGCAACACCATGGGCCTGTGCCTGATCGGCGGGCTGCAGAAGCCGCTGCGCCTGGAATCATTGAGCGCCATCCTGCGCAACTGGGACAGTGTCGCGGACAAACGCAAAATGGCGGCCCACGCGCTGCCCATCGATCCGGAGGCGCTGCGCGTGGGCATCGACCGCGGCGAGATCGTGGTGCACTACCAGCCCCAGATCGCCGTGAATACCGGCAATGTGCATGGCGTGGAAGCGCTGGCGCGCTGGAACCATCCGACGCTGGGTCTGATCCAGCCGGATCACTTCATTCCCATGGCCGAGCAGCACGGTCTGATCCATAAGCTCACCCTGCAGGTCATGAACGAAGCGCTGTTGCAGGCGGCCACCTGGAATGCACACGGCCTGGATCTGTCGGTGGCCATCAACCTCTCGCCGATGCTGCTGGAGAGTCCGAATCTGCTGCAGGAGATCTCCGGACTGCAGCAGGCCTACGGCCTGCGCGCCGAGCAGGTGGTGCTGGAGATCACCGAGACCTCATTGCTGCGCGACCTGTCGGTGGCGCTGGCGGTGCTGACCCGGCTGCGGCTGCGCGGCTTCGGACTGTCGCTGGATGATTACGGCACCGGCTTTTCCTCGATGCAGCAGCTGGCGCGCATCCCCTTCACGGAACTGAAGATCGATCGCTCCTTCGTGCACGGGGTGCATGAGCGCGAAAGCGTCCAGGTCATGCTGCGTTCGGCATTGGAGATGGCGATGCGGCTGGGCCTGAACACGGTCGCCGAAGGCGTCGAGTCGCTGCAGGACTGGTGGCTGCTGCAGGAATACGGCTGCACGTTCGTGCAGGGTTGGCTGCTGTCCAAGGCCATGCCGGCCGCCGAAGTCATGAGCTGGATCCAGTCGCACGAGGGACGCAAGCCGGACTTTCGTCCGCAGGGTGCGGCAGCGCTCTAGGCAGCACCCCGGGGGCCGGTTCAAGGCGCCCGCAAATAAAAATTCTCAATCCGGGCGAAACCCGCGCCCCGCGTCGGGCCACTTACGCACGACCCCAGCATCGTGCACGAGGCGGCCCATGGCGATTCTCTTACCCCGACCGATTCAGGTGCCGGTGGCGCTGCTGGCGTGCCTCACGGCGCTGCTGGCCGGCTGCGCGGGCAATGGCATGGGCCTGGATGACAACGGCAATCCGATCGGCGCCGATTCCAGTGCGCCCTCGAGCGCACCCTCCAGCGCCCCCACGACCCTGAGCGCGGATTTCCAGTCGATCCAGGACAATATCTTCACGCCCATCTGCACCAAGTGCCATATCGGTGCCAGTGCACCCGAAGGTCTGCAGCTGGATGAAGCCCACAGCTACGCCTTGCTGGTAGGCGTGCCCAGCGCCGAAGTTCCGACCACTCTGCGGGTCAAGGCCGGGGATCCCACCAACAGCTACCTCATCCAGAAACTGGAAAACGCCAGCGGCATCGTCGGCGCCCAGATGCCCTTCGGCGGGCCGTATTTGCCGCAGTCGACCATCGACGTTATCGCACAGTGGATCACCAATGGCGCGGCGCCTGCCGCCTCCGGCACCAGCTCCACCATGACGGTGACGGCCACCATGCCGGTGGATGGCGCCGTGGTGGATGCACCGGTGGCGAACATTGCAGTGGGCTTCAGCCAGCGCCCCGATGCCTCCTATCTGAACGGCGCGGTGCACCTGCAGAACCTGCGCGCCGCGGCGCAGACGGTTCCGGTCATGGTGGGGCAGGCCGAAGGCAACCCGGCGACGGTATTGCTGACGCCGCTCGCCCCGCTGGGGCCGGGCACCTACCGCCTCAGCATTCACGGCGGCGATAGCACGGCGCTGACCTCCGTCGCCGGCGAGGCCCTGCCGAGTGATTTCTCTTTCACCTTCACCGTGGGTGTACCGTGATGAGCAAGCGATGGATGCGGTCAGCGGCGCGCTGGCTGCTGGTGAGTTTTGGGTTTGCGGCGGCTTGCGCCTTTGCTGAACCTTACATCGCCGTTCAGACCGGCCTCAAATGCAGTCAATGTCATGTGAACCCCACCGGCGGCGGATTGCGCGGGCCCTACGGCGATGTGTACGCGCAGACGCTGATGCCGGCCTCGAAAATCGATACCGGTCCGGACCTGTGGACCGGGGACGTCAGCAAGTTCTTCCGCATCGGCGGGGACCTGCGCACCGAAGCCCTCGCGACCGAAGTGCCGCACTCCAAGACCATCTCGCAGTTCATGCTCGAACAGGCACGCGTCTATCTGGAAGCGCAGGTCATTCCCGATCGGCTGCTGGTCTATGTCGATGAGCAGGTGGCGCCCGGCGGGGCCCTGAACCGCGAGGCCTATGTTCTGTACTGGGCGGCCGATCACGACTGGTATCTGAAGGCCGGGCAGTTGTATCTGCCCTTTGGCTGGCGGCTTCAGGACCAGACGGCCTTTGTCCGCCAGGCCAGTGGCATCAACATGACGACTCCGGATCAGGGCGCGGAGTTCGGCTGGCTGCGCGGCCACTGGGATGCCCAGCTGGATGTGACCAACGGAACGGCCGGCGGTACGGTCACCGACTCGCGCAAAGAGTTCACCAGCCAGCTCGTCTACGTGGAGTCCATCTGGCGCACGGGGCTGGCGGCCAACTACAACGACAAGCTGGGGGGCGGTCGCAGCACCTTTGGCCTGTTCGCCGGCCTGCACACCGGTCCCATCACCTGGCTGGGCGAAGCGGACGTCATCGATGACAAGAGCCAGGGGTTCGCGCAGGGCCGCATGCTGGCCACCCTGGTGGAGGCCAATTGGCTCATCTCGCGCGGCAACAATCTGAAGCTCACCGCCGAGTATCTGGATCCCAACCGTGATCTGCAGAACAACGGCGAGACCCGCTGGAGCGTCGTCTACGAGCTGACACCGATCCAGTTCGCGCAGATCCGGGCGGGCGTGCGCTACTACGACGGCATTCCCCAAAGTAATACGCAAAACACCCGTCTGTACTTCATCGAGCTGCACGGGTTCTTCTAAAAGGGAGACAAAACGCGCTAGATTCGGCGCCATGGTCAATGCGCGCCGCTGTGTGCTGCTTGTGGTCAGCCTGCTCGGCGCTCGAGCGGCGTCTGCCGCGATTGCTGCGGATGACTTCGGCGGCTCCCTGGCGCTGACCAGTGATTACGTCTATCACGGCATTTCACAAACCTGCGGCGATCCGGCGGCGCAGGGCGGTGTGGATTACCGCAGTGCGGGCGGCCGCAGTCCCACCGAGTTCTTCGCCGGTGTCTGGGGTTCGGCCGGATTGGGACGATCGGCCTGCGGCAAGGCCCGGGAGGTCGATTTCTACGGCGGCTACAGTTTTGCGACGAGCTCGGATTCGAGCGCGACGCTCACCTACACCCACTATGACTATCCGGGTGGGGGCTATACCCTGCCGCGGTTGGCGGGCTATCGCTACGACTATGACGCCCTGGAGGGGCAGTGGGCCTGGCAGGATGAGCTGTATCTGACTCTGGCGTGGACCCCGGATGCCTTGCATCTGGCTTACGAGTCCTTTGCCCGCAATCGCTCGGCGCTGTCCTATGGCCTGCAGCTGCACCACCCCTTGTGGGGTGACCTGTCGATCGCCGCAGGGCTCGGCTATGACCAGATCGCCGATCCCAGCGGCACCGGCTATGGCTTCTGGAACGCCGGTTTCGGCTACCGCCTCGGCCCCGTGGAGCTGGTGGCGACCTACATCGGCACGACCCTGCGCGCCCAACGGCTGTTCGGGGATTATGTCGCCGGCAACCGGGCGTCCGTGACGGCGGTTTGGCGGTTCTAGCAAGGATTTGCCTCCCGGGGCGGTCTAGCTTGAACCTGGGTGCGTCGTACAGGGACCTACGGACATGTACCAAGCCTCTGATCGCCGGCCCGACCCGCCGGCCGCTGACCAAAACAAGCTGGAACTGGCCCTGCTGAGCCGCATCGCAACACGCGACGCGCAGGCCATGCACGAGCTGTATCACCTGTATCACCGGCGCCTGGCGCGTTTCCTGATGCGGCTGACCTCACGCTATGACCTCGCCGAGGAAATCATCAATGACACCTTCTGGGTGATCTGGCAGCACGCCAAGGACTTTCGCGGGGCCTCGCAGCTGTCGACCTGGATATTCGGCATTGCCTACCGTCGGGCCCTGAAGACCCTGAAACGGGTTCGACCCGACTTCGCCGCCGAGGCCGATGAGGCCCCGGAGCAGACCGAAGAACCCTGGCAGCAGGCAGAACTGCGCGAATGGCTGGGCGTGGCGCTGGCCAAGCTGCCGCATGAGCAGCGCATGGTGCTGGAGCTGGCCTACAACATCGGGCATTCCTGTGAGGAGATCGCCGTGATCATGCAGTGCCCGGTCAACACGGTGAAAACACGGATGTTTCATGCGCGACGCAAGCTCAAGGTTCTGCTGGCCTCGCTGGCGGGCGCGCTGTAGTTGCAGGAGAAGCGAAGTTGAACTCAGAACCCAACGATGTCGAGCCTTATCCATGTGCCATGGAGTCGATACCGTGGTACGTGAATGGAACGCTGGCAGCGGCCGAAGCCGCCAAGCTCGGCGCGCATCTGAAAGTGTGCGAACCGTGCCGCCGCGAATACGAAGGGCAGGTGCGGCTGTTTGAAGCGATGCAGAGCGATGGCACGCTGGTATTCGCCGCGGAGCCGTCATTCCGCAAACTGATGACGCGCATCGGGACCCAGGAGGACGCTGGTGAGATGGCCAGCGGCCTTGCAACACCTGCCGCGGCGGTGATGCCGACCCGGGCGGTGCGGGCGCCAGGCAAGGTGGCGCGCTGGCTGGCGGCGGCCGCCGTGATCGAAGGCCTGGGTCTGGGCTATGGTGCCTGGGCCTGGCACAGCTACAGCGCCGCGGCACAGTCCCCCTATGTCACGTTGACCACCCCGGCTGCCTCGTACCGCGACACCCCGCGCGTGCGCATCGTATTTCGCTCGGGACTGTCGGTGCAGGCGCTGGGGGTGCTGCTGCACCGGGCCGGTGCCCACATCATCGATGGTCCGACCGATTCGAATGTCTATACGCTGGGCTTCAGCGGTGCCGATGTGACGCCGCAGGTGATCGAGCAGCGTGCGTCGGCGCTGCGGGCCAGCAGCGATGTGCTGTTCGCCGAGCCTCTTGGTACAGGCAACGATTCGAGATGAACCGGGCGCTGCCCATCGCCGCCCTGGCGCTGCTCATCGGCCTTGTGAGCACCGGCTGCAGCACGACGCGAATCCAGGCGGCAAATCCGATTCCAACGCCCGCGCGCGACCATGCCACCCGCTACATCGTGGTGACCCTGCGCAACGAGCCGCATGCCGAAGCGGAACATCCGGGCTCCACGCCGCGCGGCTATGATGCCGCGGGGCGCTACGGCCTCACCGCCAGCGCCAGCCTGCAGCCGCGGGC
>Ga0210385_10000383_pt1 | contig 33749 bp, 26 predicted proteins | sample IncBWH26OmetaG_FD_160107 | JGI IMG/M metagenome (GOLD analysis project Ga0210385, IMG submission 160107) | Forest soil microbial communities from Barre Woods Harvard Forest LTER site, Petersham, Massachusetts, United States - Inc-BW-H-26-O ...
GTGGCCCGGGCAATCCACATGCGCATAGTGACGGTTGGCCGTCTCGTATTCCACGTGCGCCGTCGCGATCGTGATGCCCCGCTCACGCTCTTCCGGAGCGTTGTCAATCGAATCAAACGACCGGAACGCGATCTTCGGGTTGTGCTTCGACAATACCTTCGTGATCGCCGCCGTCAACGTCGTCTTGCCGTGATCGATATGCCCGATCGTTCCCACGTTCACGTGCGGCTTCGAACGGTCAAACTTTTCCTTCGCCATGCAGCTTCAATCCCTTCCGTTGGACTTTATTCACCGGCTACGTATTTCGCCGGTGCGAAAAACTCATCGATACGCCTCAATAGTAGGCGTAGGCCTTGAAATACCGTTGCCGCAAATCCTGAGGCACTCTCTCCACCAGGCGCAGGTAACGTTCGCGGGTCAGAGCCTGATCAGAAACCGGCAGACTGGCATAGAGCGCCGGCGCATCCTTGCCCAGGTAGCCCCGTTTCAGAATGGTTTCGAAGTCGCGAATGCGGACTCGAGCGCGTCGTACGCGGCTCAGCAGCACTTCCACATCGCGGGCATCAAACGCCGCATCGATCAGCGTATGGAGTTTCGCGTAACCCTTCTCGTCCTGCACCGCAATTGTTGCCTGCTCGAACATTCTTTTCCTGGCCTTTGAAAATACCTGTCAATACTGCAAACTGGAGCGGGAGACCGGGATCGAACCGGCGACCAACAGCTTGGAAGGCTGTGACTCTACCACTGAGTTACTCCCGCCCGAAACAGCCTTTCGCTACGAGACCAAACCCGCAGCTGAATTTCTGGAGCTGATGACCAGGATTGAACTGGTGACCTCTCCCTTACCAAGGGAGTGCTCTACCAACTGAGCTACATCAGCCCTTCTAAAACCCGGGGCGCTAGTTGCCGCCCTTTTCATCTCCGCTGCGGCGCATTCTGTCTGCCTGCAGCGCCAAAACCGTGCGCAGTGCCAACCCACCAATGATAATGAGCGGAACCAGCCTGAGTTCGACCGGCCTGCCCATCACGAGCACTTTTCCGGCGTCCATCGTAAACCAGACCAATCCAGCCAAAACTGCGTACAACGCGAGAGCCACCGGGAAGCGTTTTTCCAGATCGGAGCCGGAGCGATGAGTTGCTGCGCGATCCGTTTCCGTCGTCAATGCCATCGGCGGGCCCCCTTAACCGTCAAGCCCTGAATTCATGGTGCACAGGGGAGGATTCGAACCTCCGTAGCTCGCAAGGAGCGGCAGATTTACAGTCTGCTGCCATTAACCGCTCGGCCACCTGTGCCCGGTACCCTCGCAGGCGATGAATCTACCTGCGAAGTCTTACATTTCCCTATTTCCGAGGCCCCATCTGAACGTACCACCCCACCCGGAGTAACTCCGGCTTTTCGGAGCATGCACCTCAGTGGGAGCACCGCGGAGGATAAACCGAGCGTCTTCAAAAAACTTCGACGTCGGCCAAAAACTTTCTGCCGCTTCCGGCCCAGTTCTTCATTCCGAAAGTGGAGCTGGCGAAGGGATTTGAACCCCCGACCCTCTGATTACAAATCAGATGCTCTACCAGCTGAGCTACGCCAGCCCGTTCAGCGGTTAAGAACGACGAAAAACCGCCTGGACCACCCGGAAATCTACCCGGAAACCGGTGGGATGCAGGGACACACTCCCGCTCCGCGCAAACCACGGCACAGATACCAAGGTTAGCACAGCGAGACGGGTGGGGCAAACGAGGAGGAAGCTTTGGAAAACTCGATTGACATTGCGCTGATTTCCGGGGTAAAGTCCGGTGATCCCGTAATCCTCCTCAAGCGCAAATACCTGACATAGCTGGAAGTGGCTGATGAAACGGATTCCCTGGTTTCCTGCTTTCGCACTCGTTCCTCTCGGAGCAATTTTTGGCCTGGGTCTGATGGCTCAGGTTGGCGATCCCGGCACGTTGATCCAGGAGAAGCTGGTCTCCCAGTTCAAGCTGACCAAGGCCGCAGCCGATCACTCGGATATCGTAACCGCGGGCGACGTCGTGTTGTTGCACAAGGACGGCCTGATGATGTGCAGTTCGGCTTCGTCCTATGCGTTTTCCAACACTTACTCCAACGGCGTTCTCGCAGCGAACCTTAACAACCGAGCGAAGGATGCCGCGAAGTCGTTCCTTCGTGGGCGGTTGCCCTTTGGTGGGGGTGGAAGCGCCACGGATGCGGCGAACAACGGCTGCGCTTCGCGCAAGTTTGTTGCCGGCGAGAAGTTCTGGATTACGGGAATCACTTTGCAGAAGGACGGGATCCTGGTGAACACATTCAGCGACCCGTACAACGATGTCCGCTTCTACGGAGATATCAAGTTCCTGTTTCCCAAAGGATCGGTGCCGCCGGCCGATGATTTCGCGAAAACCGTTTCTGAAGTGATCACCGTGGCGCCTTCCGACGATAAGGATAGTGGGGGCCAAAGCGACCAGGGTGGCCAGGCGGGCAAAGGAGGCGCACCGGCTGCACCGGCAACTCCCGCTCCAGCGCCAATGGCTGCGATTCCGCCGCCTCCGCCTCCGACGGACACGGCTCCGGCAACGATCGCGCTGGGCCAGTCGAAAGATCAGGTGATGGGAGCTCTTGGCCAGCCGCAGAAGGACGTGAAGCTGGGGACGAAGGAGATCCTCTACTACAAGGACATGAAGGTCACACTCAAGGACGGGAAAGTCAGCGACGTGCAATAGATCGTCGCTCCAGGTGCGCGTTTGAGGGACCGCTCGCGATTGTTGAGGCGGATTCCCGAGTTCGACTCCGCGCAGCTGATCATCCCTTTCCTTGAATCTCACGAAAGGTAAGCGCAGATGGTGCACATGGGCTCGTTTCGCAAATTCGCATTCGCAGTTCTTTCCTCAGTTTTCTGTCTTCCGCTCTTCGCACAGGGCGATCCGTCGGCCATTCAACAGAAGCTTTCAGGACAATTCAAACTGACCTCAACCACGGCCGACCGATCGGATATCGTGACCGCGGGCGATATTGTGGTTCTGCACAAGTCCGGCCTCGTGATGTATTCGACGGCTTCGCCGCTGCCTCCGTCGAACACCTACAAGAATGGAAAGATTGGACAAGGCTGGGGTGGATTCGGCAAGGACCTGGCAATTGGCATGGCCTCGACCGAGGGGACGACGGCAAATGATTATCCGCACCGCGCTTTTGTAGCCGACGAAAAGTGCTGGGTAACCAAGATTGAAGTGCAGAAGGATGGTGTTCTTTTCGTTCTCTATAGCGATCCCTATAACGATGTGCGCTATTACGGGAACCTGAAGATTCCGTTTCCCAACAAGAAAGAGGTTCCGACGGCGGATGTCGCTTTGCAGTCGGTGGCAGAGGTCCTGGGGGTCGTGCCAGCGGACGATGCGGGAGGGCAGAACAATTCAAATGGCGCTTCGCAGGCGGCTGCGCAAGCGCCAGCAGGGCCTGCGATGGCCGCGATTCCGCCCCCTCCGCCGCCAGCCGATACGGCGCCTGCAACAATTTCTCTCGGTCAGTCAAGAGACCAGGTGACTGCCGGCCTGGGGCAACCTCTGAAAGACGTGAAGGTGGGAGTGAAGGAAATTCTCGTCTATAAGGACATGAAAGTGACGTTGAAAGACGGGAAAGTGACCGACGTCGAGTAAACCGCTTGCGCCTCCTGAAAGGAGCGCGGGCCTGGAAAAGGAATGAGGAACAACGATGGCATTGAACTTCCCTCGTAGAATGACAGGCTTTGGAGCCTCCGCTCTGTTGATTGCCGGGTTGGCTGCGGGCTTGGGCCTCACCAACGTCGCAGCAGAAAGCAAGAAAACGTCGGCCCCAGCACCGAAGGCTGCGCCGGCCGCCAAACCTGCTTCACGCCCGGCCGGGGGAACCGGCGGCGCGGCACATGGTGCGACAACCGGCGGCACGACATCGCATGGGCCGACGGCCAATGGCGGTGGCACGAGTCATGGACCCACGGCAAATGGGGCACACACGACAACGTCGACCGGAGCGCACCCGACCACAGCTGGCGGAGCCGGCGCACGCGGCACCACTGCTGGAGGCGCGCACACCACGGGACCGGCCAGAACGGCGACCGGGCACATTGCTCCGGCGGGCAGCCATACCGTTTCGACCAGGAACGGAGCGGTGACGCGCAGACCGGATGGGCGCATCAGCGATGTGCACGATGCACGCAGGGGGATGGACGTACATCATGGCCTGAACGGCGGCAGGCGGGTTTCAGTGGAACGGGCCGACCATTCACGCATTGTTGCGGAGCGCGGACGGCGAGGCTACATCGAGAGGCGCTATGGATGGCATGGGCATGACTATGCGCGACGCTCTTACTACTGGCATGGCCATGAGTACAACCGCTACTATCGTGGCTACTACTATCATGGCGCTTATGTGAATGTGTACGCACCGGGTTACTACTACGCGCCTGCGTTCTACGGTTGGGCGTATAACCCGTGGGCGGTTCCGGTGGCCTATGGCGCATGGGGCTGGGCAGGCAATCCGTGGTACGGGTACTACGGCTTCTATTTCAATCCATATCCCGTATACGCCGGGCCTGCGTTCTGGCTGACCGATTATTTGATTGCGGCTCAGTTGCAGGCGGCCTACGCGGCGGGGGCGGCCTCAGCCGGCGCTGCTGCAGCTTTGGGACCCGACCCCAACAATGGCACGCCGGTGCTGGTGGCGAGCCTTGCGCCGATCGCCGCCCCCGCTTCCGGCGGAGCACCCGCACTCACGCCGGCGATCAAGCAAATGATCTCGGATGAAGTGAAGGGCCAGATTGCTCTGGAAAACGCCGAAGCGCAGCAGAACAGCCAGGGACAAGACGCCGATCCGGCATCCAGCGGGATTGAGCGACTCATGAGCGACGGCAAGTCGCACGTCTTTGTGGCTGGTGATTCGCTGGACGTGACGGACGCAAACGGGGCCGAGTGCGCCTTGAGCGATGGTGATGTGCTTCAGCTGAGCGGACCACCGGCCGCGGATGCAACCGACGCCACACTGACCGTTCTTGCTTCCAAGGGGACCAAGGAGTGTTCGGTATCGTCGACAGTTACGGTTGCCGTCACGGATCTGCAAGAGATGCAGAACCACATGCGCGAGACGATCGACCAGGGCATGCAGGAACTGCAATCGAAGCAGGGACAGGGCGGTTTGCCAGCGGCTCCGGCTTCTGCCAAGGCCGCTCCGACGGAGACAGGATTTTCTAAAGATGCTCCGCCTGCAGAACAGAATGGCGAAGCCGATGTGAACGCACAGTTGACCGAGGCTGATAAAGCAGAGCAAGAAGCCGCGGCAAGTGCGCCAGCGGGCGGTGCAGACAGCGAAACCCCTGCTGCCGCAGCAGCCGCGCCTGCACCCACAGCCACCGTCGATATCGCGCTTGGCCAGACAATTGACCAGGTGACGTCATCGATGGGTCAACCGATCGCGATCGTCAACCTTGGAACGAAAAAGATTTACAAGTACAAGGACATGAAGATCACCTTCAAGGACGGGAAGGTCAGCGACGTAGAGTAGACGGACGCGGACTTAGGCCCACAGTGGAAATAACGATTCGCCCGTTGCGCAGCTTGCGTAGCGGGCGTTTTCGTGTGCGGCCGCGCTACATAGGCGGACAACAGTAACTTTGCCGACTGGAAATGCTCTTGCGTCGCTCAGGCGCTGGAGCGATGATGGTGAAGCTTCCCTACAACTCTTGTTGTGCGCCTCGAAAAGAGGCCGGGAGAAGCTGTATGCGCAAGTTGCTCATGTTCGCTTTGCTGCTTTTGATTTACCCTCTGCTCCAAGCTCAACAAACCCTCAACAATGAATCGATCATCAAGCTGGTGAAGGCCGGTTTGACCGAGGATCTGATTGTGACGACGATCAGTTCATCGCAAGGGACCTATGACACTTCTGCGGACGGATTGATCGCGCTGAAAAATGCAGGCGTGAGCGACAAGGTTGTAGCGGCCATTGTGGCAAGAAGTGCTCCACCGGCCGTGGCAACCGTACCGGTAGCGGCGTTCACCACACCGATGCTTCCAGCGGGAATCGACGAGATTGGCGTGTACTTCCTGGACAAGTCGGGTGTGTGGACCGCGGTTACGCCGGAGATCGTGAACTTCAAGACCGGCGGCTTTCTGAAGAGCATGGCGACGGACGGACTGGTGAAGGGGGACTTGAATGGCCACGTGCTGGGTGGACATGCAAAGACGTCCGTTACTTTCCCGGTGAAGATTGCGATTTATGTTCCCGAGGGCACTTCCATTGCCGAATACCAACTTCTGCGCTATCGCCCGCACAGCGACTCGCGCGAGTTTCGTTCTGTGACAGGCGGCGTGTTTCATTCTTCGGGCGGTGCCTCGCGCGATTCGGTAGATTTCAAGTCCGATAAGATTGCGCCTCGCCTGTACGAGATCACGCTTAACTCTGCCATCGGCAAGGGCGAGTATGGGCTGCTGCCGCCGGGCTCTTACACCAGCACCAACATGGCGAGTGGAGGAAAGATTTATTCAATCAGCATTCTCGAATAGCCCGGAATGAAGCTGGCTGAGATGGTGAATTGCGATGAAAGTTACCGTATCGCAAAACTTTGTGATCGGAAACTACGACTTAGTAGTTATGGAGCCCTGAAATTGATTTTGATAGATTCCAGGGGGTTGGAGAGAAATGCAAAAAGTGATTGCTTTTGTTTTGTGCCTGGTTTTTCCTCTGGCCGCATTTGGCGGCGAGAACGGCTACAAGATTGGATATGACGGCGGTTCGATTGCGAACGCCAAAGCCGGAACGGAGATGAAGCTGACGATCGAGGGCAGCAATGTCCGGATCCTGCAAGGCAAAACGGAAATTGCCGTGATTCCTGCGGCCGCGATTACCGAAATCAGCTATGGCCAGGATGTTCATCGCCGCGTGGGGGCCGCGATTGGACTGGCGGTTTTCTCGCTGGGGCTGGGCGCTCTGCTGGCATTGTCGAAATCGAAGAAGCACTTTATTGGGTTGACCTGGGATGACGGTAGCGGCAAGAAAGGTGGATGCGCCTTCCAGGCCGATAAGAATGATTACCGAGGCTTGTTGGCGGGCCTTGAGGGCATCACGGGCAAGAAAGCCGTCGATTCCGATGCGATGACCGTGAAGAACTGACCTTCGGGCCCAGATTCGCGTTTCGGGTCAGTCCAGTATGCTGGTGATGGGCGGCTTTCCTTGGCTGCGGCCGGGAGCCGCACATCCAGCATGCACAGACGAACGCGGAACACGTTGATGATTGTGGCCGGGGTCCTGCTGTTGCTGGCAGTGGCCGTTTTTTTGCGTTCGAAGGCTCCGCCGGAAGTTGCGCGGCTGCTGCCCGAGTCGGACGGCATTCTTTACATCAACATCAAGCCGATTCGCGCATTCCTTCGCAAGGACATGAAGCCGCCGGCGCGGGTACCCGAATACCAGCAGTTTGTGGATGCAACCGGCATCGACTGGGAACAGGACGTGGATGAGGTTGCCATTGCCCTGCACCGCATGCCGAATCCCGATGGGCCGAATGGGCCGGTCGCCTACTCGATGGTGCTTGAGGTGAAGCTCAACGGTTCGCGCCTGAATACGTGGCTCGACGCGCACGCGACTTCGCGCGAGACCTATGCGGGCCACACGGTATACAGCATCGCATCGGAAGGGCGCACGGTGCGGGTGGCGCAGATCGGCTACGACATGCTCGCGGTGAGCAATTTCCCCGAGCCAGAGAAGATTCACTCGATGATTGACCGGCACCGCACGGCGGCTCTGCCCTTTTCCGGTTCGACACTGCTGTCGCATCACTACCACGAAGTGCCGCTGCTGGCGCTGGCGTGGGGTGTGGGGCAGATTGGATTGCCTTTCAGCGAGAGCGGCGTTATTTCGATCTTTGGCTTCAAGCTTCCGTTGCAGGATGGCGCCACAATTATTGCGAGTGCGACCCCGACTTTACCGATCGTGGGCGGCGTGCGACTGCGCGTGGAGGAGATTGCCCCGACGGAAACGGATGCGGCAAGCCAGGCAGCTTCGCTGGCGGCGCTGATGACCCTGTCGCGGGGAATTGCCGCGCCCCTGGGCGACAATACGTCGAACAATGCGCTGCGCCAGATGCTGAAAACGACCGAGGTGACGCAGCATCGTGATCGCGTGATCGTGTCAGCGACGTTGTCGGCAGCCACGCTGACCAACATGGCCCAGGGCGCATCCAATTAGTTGAGGGCCGACCTCGAAGTTGGAGTTCGCTCCAGCACCAACATCGATTTGATCAACAACGACGCGCAATTTCTGAACACAAAGCCTTGGTGCGCAGTTTATTCTTGACGCGCTGGGTCGAGTGGTCAGACCAGCAGTTTTTCAACTTTGAATTCCCTGTTCGAGGTCCCATGAATTCTTCTCTGCGTCTACTCGCCGCTTCGGCCGCGGTTCTTGCTGCAACTTCAATTTTTGCGTTTGCCGGGGACGACACCGCCAAACATCCGGTGTTGACCGGGCAGTCTGCCTTCACGGATGCGCTGCACGAATCACCGGGAACGCGCCGTCACTTGACGGTGGCCGATCTGCCCGCGCCGAAGGAAGACGAGTCGGTGGATAACGGGCCAAGCGTTGTGGCACGACCGGCGAACGCATGGCCGATTGCGCCCAAGGGTTTCAAGGTGGACTTGTTTGCGACAGGCCTCGACAACCCGCGGTTGCTGCGCGTGGCTCCGAATGGCGATCTGTTTCTGGCCGAAAGCGGGTCAGGCAAGATCAAAGTGTTTCGAGGAGTGGGCGCGGACGGCAAGCCGCAGCAGGTTTCAGTTTTTGCCGAAGGACTGTCAGAGCCGTTCGGCATTGCGTTTTATCCGTCGGGTCCGAATCCACAGTGGATCTATATCGGCGACACGGATGCGGTGGTGCGGTTTCCGTATCAGAATGGCGATTTGAAGGCGCGCGGCGCGATGCAGAGCCTGACCGACTTGCCGGGCGGTGGACGACTGCGCGGCGGCGGCCACTGGACACGGGATGTGATTTTCTCGAAGGACGGGACGAAGATGTTTGCGTCGGTGGGTTCGCACTCGAACGTGGATGACAGTGATACGCACCCCGAGGAGTTTCACCGCGCCGACGTGCTCGAGTTTACGCCGGAGGGCAAGTTCCTGAAGGTTTATGCGTGGGGTATTCGCAACTGCGTGGGCGAAGCGATCAATCCCATCACCGGTGAACTGTGGTGTTCGACGAACGAGCGCGATGGATTGGGCAATAACCTGGTTCCCGACTACATTACGCACGTGACTGAGGGCGGGTTTTATGGCTGGCCCTGGTGGTACATGGGCGGACACCAGGACCCTCGCCATGTGGGCAAGCATCCCGAGCTTGGGTCGAAGGTGATTACGCCGGATATCGTTTTGAATCCGCATTTCGCGAGCCTCGAATTCATGTTTTACTCGGGTTCTCAGTTCCCTGCCGAGTTCAAGGGCGATGGATTTGCGTGTGAGCACGGTTCCTGGAACCGCGCACAGCGCAGCGGGTATGAGGTGATTCGGCTGCCGATGCATGGCGGACACGCAACCGGCGAGTACGAAGACTTTTTAACCGGGTTTGTGTTGCCCGATGGCACGGTGTGGGGACGCCCGGTGGGCGTGGCCCAGGCGCCGGATGGATCGCTGTTCGTTTCCGATGACGGCTCGCGGTCGATCTGGCATGTGAGCTATACCGGGAAGTAGGAGACTTGGCGAACCGTCACAGTTTCACAGGCTCACAAGTTCACAGTCCGGAGATTCAGAGCTGGCGGGGTTAACGGCTTTTGCGGAGTTGGCCAGACCGGGCACGTGTCCACAGGGTCCGCCCCAAGCGGAGTTCTCCCAACCGGGCGTGCCGTTGATCCTGTCAAATTTTTGCAGGCGCAAATTGTGATTTCGTGAACACGTATACCCCCCGGGGGTATAGGGGGAGGGGGGGTACCCCATTTTTGCCCTTATCTCGAACACTCTCGCGGAGTTAGCGCTGATAAAAACGCTTCCAAACCGCACTTAAAGTCACTTTTTTTGCAAAAGGAAGCGGCGACCCGGGTGGGGATCGCCGCTTTTCCTTTTTCAACTCTGATCCCAGTCTAAGTGATTGGGCTGTATTGGACTGCAAGAGGAATCGATGAATTGAAATCGTTGGTCATGGCGGTTCCCGTTTTGGGAAAGAAAAGAAGCGAGTCAGCGTGGCTGGTTAGCGATGATTGTGTACACCCCGCGTCTTCAAGTTGAGAAACCTCCGGAAATCGAGCATTTGCAAATCGATGGTCCATTCGATTTTCACGCAAGGTGAGGGCTCATTCGCTTCCTGGACCTACGATTGCCCATGTCTCTTTTTCAAACGAATGAAGAAAGAGGCGTGCAATTGCCAGGACAGCGCCGTCGGAACAATCCCTTCTCGCGCTTTTTGCGGGTAAGGAGGGCCATGAGGCCATCACGATCTCCACTGGCGCAGTGCTCAACCTTTACGGGACGAAATTCAACGGCGACCGGCTGATGAAGGACATCTGGAATGACCGCAAGCTTCTCAGGTTCACTGATGATTTAAAGGAGACAACTGTTCCACTCTGAAGAGGTCTGAAGAGGATGGAGCGTTGCTGATGGACGGTAAGCGCCAGCTATTGAAACCGACTCTTGGCGTCGTAATTCGGACAGGAGCCGCTGTCATTGTTCCAGCTGGGCAAATCGTCGCAATACTCACTCCCACGGTTGACGAGAGGGAGACCGTTGACGTGATCTGGAGTGGGAAACATCTGATGATGTTCGTTCGCGATCTTGAGGAACGGACCCAAAGCATTTGAGGCCGCTCGCGTGAATTGATGTTGTCGCGTTTCGTACTCTACGATTGCCGAAATCGACACTTGGAATGACTGGGTCACGGGATTCTCCAGATTCTTCCGGTTGACAGGTTTGGAATGCGTTCACCGAAGTCTTGGAAAAAATTAGGGCTCCTGCGAATTGACTCGCAGGAGCCCTCAGGGAATTGATTATCAATGGGAATTGCAAGAGCTAAGGCAAGTATCCGGTTGCGAGAAACCTGAGTCAACGACAAGTGGAGTGTTTGGCCGAAAGATAGGCTGCGGTCTGGGAATGGGCGGAGCCTGCCATCTGCGTGGAGTTGTTGAGCCGGCTTGGGTTCCTGCTTGTTTGTTCAGGAATGGGGAGGGTATACTGCGGGCGATTTGAAACCAAGATCACCAGGAGCTGGGTAGCTGTCGGGCCAATCCTGAGTGGAAACGGAGCCGGAATGAAAACCTTTTCAAGGCGCGACCTTCTGAAGTCGTCGCTGCTTGCACCTGCCGCCGTGGCGGCTGCCCAAGGATCAGTGATCAAGGAGGCCAGCGCGAGTGCGGTGGGCGAATTGGCGGGGCCGTTGAGCGTGAGCAGCACGCTGGCATCTGCCACGCCGGGAGCCGGGCGCGAGCGGCTGCTGCTCGATTTCGGATGGCGCTTCCATTTCGGTCATGCGTGCGATCCGAGCAAGGATTTTGGCTACGGGAGCGCGGGGGCTGGGAATTTTCAAAAGACGGGGCACTTTATGCCAGCCGGTGCGGTGGCATTTGATGACAGCGAATGGCGCAGCCTCGATCTTCCGCATGACTGGGCGGTGGAGCTGCCGTTCACGAACGACCGCGATCTGCAAAGCAAGGGGTTTTATCCGCTGGGCAGGAAGTATCCGGAGACGAGCATTGGATGGTACCGGCGCGTATTTGACTTGCCGGCCGAGGATGCCGGCAAGCGGATCACGATTGAGTTTGATGGCGCATACCGCGACGCGCTGGTGGTATTCAACGGCTTCTACATTGGACGGCACAGTGGCGGCTACGATCCGTTCAGCGTGGACGTGTCGGACTTTGCGAACCCAGGACAGCGGAATGTGCTGCTGGTGCGCGTGGACGCGACGGAGACGGACGGATGGTTTTATGAAGGCGCGGGAGTGTATCGCCACGTGTGGCTGGTGAAGTCGAACCCGGTCCATGTGAAGAAATGGGGGACGTTTGTTCGATCGGAAGTGCGGAATGCGGAAGCCAGTCTGTCGATTCTGACCGAGGTGCGGAACGACGGAAATGCTGCGCGCAAAGTGCGGGTGCTTTCGACGCTGCTCGACCCGGCGGGAACGGCAATTGGAAAGGATATTTCGGCGGCGGGAGAGATGGAGGCCGGCGCCGACAAGGATTTTCGCCAGCAGCTTGTGGTGCCGAGGCCGAAGCTGTGGTCGCTGGAGGAACGGAATCTCTACAAGCTGGTGACGGAGATCCAGGCGGACGGCGAGACGGTGGATCGCTATGAAACGCCGTTTGGGATTCGCACAGTGAAGTTCGATGCGCAACGGGGACTTCTGTTGAACGGCCAGACGGTGAAGCTGAAGGGCACTTGCAATCACCAGGACCATGCGGGCGTGGGAGTGGCCGTGCCGGATGCGGTGCAGCACTACCGCGTGCGCAAGCTGAAGGAGATGGGGTGCAACTCGCTGCGCACGTCGCACAATCCGCCGACGCCGGAGCTACTGGATGCGTGCGACCAGATGGGAATGCTGGTGTTTGATGAGACCCGCATGATGTCGTCGAACCCGGAAGGGCTGAGCCAGTTTGAAAACCTGGTGCGGCGCGATCGCAATCATCCCAGCGTGTTCATGTGGTCGATGGGGAACGAAGAGGGAGAAGCGAATACGCCGAAGGGCACGCTGATCTTATCGGCGATGAAAGCGGTGGCGACACGGAATGACGGTTCGCGGCCGGTGTCGATTGCGCCGACGGGAGCGATTGGGACGGGCGGCCTGGCGGTGTGCGATGTGGCTGGATACAACTACATGGATCCGCAGGCCGAGGCATTTCACAAGGCGAATCCGGAGAAGCCGGTGATGGGAACGGAGACGGTGAGCGCGGTGGGAACGCGCGGTATTTACGTGACCGATCACGAGAAGGGATTTGTGAGTTCGTATGACCCGTACACGACGACAGGGCGCGCGTCGGCGGAGGGCTGGTGGAGTTTCTGCAATGCGCGGGAGTGGCTCTCGGGCGGGTTTGTGTGGACGGGATTTGATTATCGCGGCGAGCCGTCGCCGGATGGGTGGCCGAACATCAGCTCGCAGTACGGCATTATCGACACCTGCGGTTTTCCTAAGGACTCGTTTTTCTACTACCAGTCGTGGTGGACGGAGAAGCCGGTGCTGCACCTGTTTCCGCACTGGAACTGGCCGGGCATGGAGGGCAAGGAGATTGCAGTGTGGGTCTACTCCAATCTCGACAAGGCGGAGCTGTTTTTGAATGGGGAGAGCCTGGGGCAAAAAGATGTGAAGAAGGACTCGCATGTTGCGTGGGTGGTGCAGTATGCGCCCGGCACGATTGAGGCGCGCGGCTGGAAAGACGGCAAGGAGACGTTGAAAACGAAGCGCGAGACCACGGGCGCCGCGGTAAAGCTGGTGGTGCGCGCGGATCGCGAAGCGATTGCCGCCGACGGCGAAGACGTGGCGATGCTTGCCGTGGAAGTGCAGGACGCACAGGGGCGCGTGGTTCCGATTACCGACAACGAAGTGACGTTCAAGGTGACGGGCGCGGGCAAGCTGATCGGCACAGGGAACGGCGATCCGACGGATCACGCACCGGATAAGGGCAGCGCTCGCAAGGCGTTTTCTGGATATTGCATGGGGCTGGTGCAGTCGAGCAAGCAGGCAGGCGACATCACGGTGGAGGCAACATCGCCGGGGTTGACTGGGGCGTCGGCGACTTTGGCGGCGAAACAAGTGGAGCTAAGACCGCAGGTGCCGCTATGGGTGCGCGAGGTTCCGAAGGGGCAAGGGATCACGGGGCTTTGGCGGCCCGCTTCGGCAAAGGGCGATGCGAGCTCCGAATTTATCGCCATGATCATTGGAGGCGGCGGGGTGTTCACGCTGAAGCAGGAGGGCGGCAAGCTGACGGGGACCGTGGAAGGCAGCGGCGGATTCTTTGGCGGCGAGGATGTGCCGGTTCCGATCGCGGATGGAACGGTGGACGGGAGTCGCGTGACATTCAAATCGGGCCGGAATACCTACGAAGGCGAATTGAAGGGCGACCGGCTGGAGTTGAATCGCTCGGTTGTTCTGCCCTGGCATATTCCGGCAGCGCCGAAGGAAGAGGCGAATCGTCCGGCGATCGGCCCGGCTCCGGATGGGTCCGATCCGTCGATGGACCCATCGTGGCATATCCCTTCGAGCGTACCGGTGGTGCTGGTGCGCGTGGAGCGGTGAAGCGGAGCTGAGATGGCCGCGCGTGTTGGGATGAACTCGCAGAGACAGTCGCGAGGAACGCGGGCACACGTCTATTTGCGTTTAGAAGCGGCACGAGCTTTGAGGACTTTTTTGCGTTCGCGAAGTAGCTTGGCACGTTCTTTCTCGGGGAGTGCGAGAAGGGTGCGGGTGCGCTTTGGGAGCTTAGCGAAGATGAGTTCGTGGGCGTGGCGGAGTTCGTCTTCGATCTGGCGTGGGCGGAGGACATCCCAACGTTCGACGGTGACCCAGAAAGCTTTTGCGAGATAAGGCGCGGCAGAGATGCCTTCGATTTCGAGCAGCTCGTGGAAGCGCTCGGCACCGCAGTGAAACCAAAGGACACCAAATCCGGTGCCATCGAGATCAGTCATGGCGAACATCTTTCCGCCGATGTCGCGATCGCCGGCCCAATAGACAAGATGGTGGCCCCAGTTGACGGTTTCGGCAACGTAGGGCAGCGCCATGCAGATGGAACGGATGCGCTCGTTGTCCATGGAGAAAAGTGTAAGCCCGAAGCGCGAAAATCTGAGATCAGAACTGCGATTCGAAGGCGCGGAAGCGGCGCTCCTGCTCCCACTGCGCGGTGGCTTTCTGGCTGGCATCAAGGAAAGACTGGCAGGCTGAGTTGGGGTGGTCGGCGCCGAGCTGCTGGCCGCGGCAGGCGGCGGCGGGAAGCGTGAATGCGTCGGGTGATGCCCAGAGACTGGGGCCGGGCAGGAAGTTGTGTTCCATGCCGGTGCGTGCGAGCTGCTTGAGGTCGCCGTAGCTGAGGTGATAGTCGAGCGCGGCGCGGGTGTACTCGTGGGTGATCTCGATGCGGCTGACGCCTTCATCATCTGTTGAGAGCGCGACGGGTACGTGGGCAGCGCGATAGAGCGGGAACGGGTGTTCGTGGCCGATGACGCCGAGGATGCCCTCATTGGAACTGAGGTTGATCTCGACCATGACGTGGCGCTGGGCCATTTCCTTGAGGAGTTGCTGAGCGTTGGTTTCGTAGAGAGCGTCGACGCCGTGGCCGATGCGTTCGGCGTGGCCGAGTTCGACGGCCTGACGGATGTGGAAGCGCAGGCCCTCGGGCGGGACGAGGCCGGGCGCAAGTTCGCCGGCGTGCAGAGTGATGTGAACATGGGGATAGACGGAGTGGAGATAGTCGATCATCTTCATGTGCAGGGTGTAATCGCGCATGGAGAGGAAGCCGTCTTCAGGCATGACGAAGTTGAGGCCAACCCAGGTGTCGTCGTGCGCATCCATCGCGGCCTGCACGGTTTCAAAACCAAGGAGAGTCTGGGCGAAGACTTGTTCGGGCGAGTTGCCGCGGAGGATTTGATAGATGTAGCGGACGGTGACCTGGCAGGAGGGCGCGGCCTGGGGCGTGCCGCAGTGCTCGATCTGCTTGCGGCTGGCTTCGGCATCGCGGACGTCGGCGAGATCGGCAGCGACGTCGTCGCGGAGACCCTGCGCGAGAAGCGCATCGCGATAGGCAGCGAAATTGAGATTGAGCGGATTCTGTTTTGCGAGGGCAATGGCACGGCCAAACGTTGGCGTTTCCATCAGCTCGAGGTATTGCTGATTCTGCGCTGCAGAGCGGCTGGCGACTTCGTCGACCCATTCGCCGATGTGACGGTTGCTGAGGCCGTGAAATTTTCCGAAGGTGGCGAAGAACTGGTCGTGTCCACTGAAGCCGGGGGTGGGGAAATAGCTGCGCATGGAGATGGAATCGATGAGCCGGTCGTAGAGATTCTGTTGCGCGGGAGTGAGTACGCCGTTGAGGTCGGTGGCGGGAACGAGGGGCGCGGCGCAGGGGGGCGGTGCGAGGCTGAGTTCTTTGGGATCGACGCAGAGACCGTCTTCAGCGGCGTCGCGAATAAAGGTTTCAGCATAGACGGCTCCGCCGAGGTGAACATGGAGGTCGGCGCCCTTGGGGAACTGGTCGAGGAAGGCATGGAGAGCAAGCGGACCGGCCTTGGCAGCGGCATCGAAAGCGCGGGCGGCACGGGCTTCGGCGGCAGGTTGCGCGAAGAGAGCGGGAACGGCAAAACAGGACAAGGCGAGGCAGGCAATTCCGGCGAACAAGGGCTTCATAAGTGATTTCCATCGTACACGGGCAGCACCTGCGGTGCGGGCAGACGGCACCTGCGGTGCGGGCAGACGGCACCTGCGGTGCGGCAGACGCACCTTGCGGCGCCTAAGGTCTGGGGTGGAGACGGATCTATTGAGGGTTTGGCGCGTGGGCCACTTGCAGTGCGGCGGAATAGCCTTGCGGCGCCGAAGGTTCGAGTTGAGACGGGACTGGCGGGCGTGCGGGCAGACGGCACCTGCGGTGCTGAACCCTTGCGGTGCGACCGGTTTGGCGGGTGGATGGGGAGTTGATATACTGGCTGAGTTGTTGCAGCGCACTGTTCGTGGACTTGACCCACCCCTTCGGCTCCCGCCGGAACCCCGCGCAGGAAATGCAACGCAAGTCTTCACTGAGGCCAGGTAGCTCAGTGGTAGAGCGCGGCCCTGAAAAGGCCGGCGTCGGCGGTTCAATCCCGTCCCTGGCCACCATCCTTGCAAAAAGCAGTTGTATCCAAAGCCCCGTTCTTTCAAATAACTGCTTCAGGTCCCTCGTTCGCGAAGGCGTAGTCGGGCTTTCGCTTTCGGGGAGCCATGTTTCGGGTGTGGCGCTTTGGGGGCGATGTTTCCTGTGTGTCAAACAGGGGAACGGATACGCATATCTGGGCGTGCAGAGTTTTCGCGAGTGTCAATTCAAGTTCTCACTGTTTGGCCCGCGGGCTGGCTTGAGTTCACTGATTCTTTCGGAAGCCCGGGGGTTGCGGGGCACACTCCCATGATTTTCGATGCAGAAATCAGCCAGAGCATTGCACACCGGCACAACAGATTTTGAGAAATCGCGGCGCTGTCTGCGTCCGATGTTTCGTTGTGCAATCTGTCGCAGGGAAGAATTTCTGAGCAGCTTGCGGGGATTATGCGTCGTTGTAAGTGCCTGGAGATTTCTTCATTTTGATCCAGCAGAAACGGAAAGAACGTTGACGAGAAGCTTGGGGCGGCGTCGAAGGAGAACGAAGGATGTCATTTCTCGAGGGAGTAAACCATTGTGGTAACTCCACGTCCAATTAGGTCAAGGCGCACGATGTCTTAGATGTGCGGCACATCGTGGGATGCAGCTGAAACTTGCGGCCACGGCCAGCGTTGACCAAGTTCAAGGCCGGAACGACTGCGCCCGCAATCTATCCAAGCAAGATATGAAGTGATTTACTCCTTGGTTTGTGCAGAGCAACCAATCGATTGCGGAGTCGCGTCCAAAGAAGCTCAAGTGGAGACTTTTACATGCCCATTGAAGAGTTACGGCAATCTCACACTCATATAGAAAATTACGAGAATGAGTGCAACCCTGATATCGCAGTCATCATCCCGACATTTAATGAACGCCAAAATGTTCCTGAGCTGATACAGAGATTGCGATCGACGCTCGACGGATTGAACTGGGAGTTGATTTTTGTCGATGACGATTCGCCGGATGGGACAGCAGAAGTAATCTCGAAGGCGTCGGCAGCCGACCGGCGTGTGCGCCTGATTCATCGCATCGGCAGACGCGGGCTCTCGTCCGCATGCATTGAGGGGATGCTGGCCACCTCAGCCCAGTACATGGCAGTGATGGATGCGGACCTGCAGCACGATGAGACACTGCTGCCGATCATGTTGGAAAAGCTGCGCGCGGAGCCGCTCGACGTGGTGGTAGGTACACGGAATGCAGATGGCGGAAGCATGGGCGCTTTCAGCGGCGAACGTGTCTTCCTGAGCAAGCTGGGCCAGCACATCAGCCGGACGATTTCGCACTGCGAGCTGTCGGACCCTATGAGCGGGTTCTTCCTGATAAGCCGCAGCTTTTTTATGGAAGTGGTGCATGGACTGCATGGCGGAGGTTTCAAGATCCTGCTGGACTTTCTTGCAACGAGCGCGCGGCCGGTACGAATTGTGGAAGTTGGTTACAAATTCAGGACGCGAAAGTTCGGTTGCAGCAAGCTGGATTTCAGCATTGCGTTCGAATACTTCTCAATGATCGTGAACAAGCTAAGCAATGGACTTATCCCTTCTAGATTTGTGGCTTTCTCTTTTGTGGGAACGCTTGGACTGCTCGTGCATTACAGCGTGCTTTCTCTGCTCTATCGCGGGATAGGAAGCAGCTTTGTACTTTCGCAGGCCGCAGCAACGGCGGCGGCAATGGTCTGCAACTTTCTGAGCAACGACCTGATTACTTTCCGCGACCGCCGCATGCACGGCATCCACAAGCTGATTGGGCTGATGATGTTTTGCACCGGATGCACTTTCGGTGGAATCGTGAATGTTTGTTTTGCCTCGACACTTTTGCATACAGGCTTGCCCTGGTATGCGGCAGCCCTGGGTGGAATGATTACGAGCGCCGCCTGGAATTACACGATCGCGAATCTTTTTGTGTGGCGAACTCCGCAGTTACGACCTGTTGCACGTATTGCTCCGTACGGCGAGACGGTATCGATTCGTTAGACAGTCTGGACGAAGGTTGTCTGCGTGTTTCACGGAGCTTCTCCATTTGCCTGGAGGTTTAGTTTTGAAGATTTTTACCGCAAAAAGGGTGATTGCCCTTTTCTGGCTGGGCTCTGTGATTGCGTTAGGCGTATTGAGTCTTCAAGAAGAGCCGGCAGCCTGGGACGCGCACGTGTATTGGACCGCAATCAAGGCCGTTCATCGGGGAGGAGACCCTTATGCGGAAGGGATTGCCGCACAGACGTCCTTTCACAATCTGCCTTATAAAGATCCCCACATCCATCCGCCCATGACGTATGTGTATTCCCCGATTACCCTGCCGGTGCTTCGGGTGTTGGGAAAGATTCCGGGGACTCTGCTGGGGACAGGATATTTTCTGGCGCTGCTTGGGTGTTTTGCGCTTCAGCTTTGGGCCGGGTGGCAAATGGCGCGGAAGGAAGAGCGCCGATGGCTCCCCTTTCTTCTGCCGGCAGTTTGCTTCTTTCCAGGATTGCTGAATGAGGACGTGATCCTCAGCGGCAACGTTGCATACGTTCTCCACGGGCTGGTGCTTGCGGCGGCGGTACCGGGATGGCGTCGCAATCGCTGGGGATGGTTCTACGCAGCTGTGCTGGCAGCCTCGATTTGCAAAGCGCCGCTGCTTACGTTGCTGGCTTTTCCCGTGATCCTTGGAAGGCGCCAGTGGTTGCCGACTGCGGCTGTGGGGACCGCAGGGCTAGCCCTATTTGCCGCTCAGATCAAACTCTGGCCCGTCCTCTTTGCTGAATATCTGACTGCGGTGCGACTGCAGTTTGATTGGAACAAGGATTTTGGCTTCGGACCTGGGGGACTTCTAGGAGAGTCGTTGGTGGAAGCCGGGCTTCCTTATCAGGTGCCGACTGAACTTTTGTATTTGGGATTTGCATTGGTCATTGCCCTAACCCTTCTATGGATTTCGAGGCGCATCCGTGCCAATGCCAACGAAGAGACAAGAGAATCCTGGGTACCCGTGGTTGCCGTGGGAACCGTGCTGCTGAATCCGCGCATCAAGGAATATGATGTCGCGGCTATCACGATCCCAATGATTTTGATAGGGGCGCGGTTCATAGGCTATCTGCGAGATCTGGCTGCGGGAACGCAGAGGGCGGGTATGGAAGATGACCGTCGTGTTGCGAGTGCGCTGGAAACTCACAGAGCAGATGCCGGGGTTCATTTCAAACGGTCCGATTTGCCGATTGCTCTTGGCGCTGGTGGTTGGTTTCTTACGGCAAACTTCGCGACATCGGGCGGCGACTGGAAGCCGACGGAGCTTGCCTTGCTGATTGCGTTGTTTGCGGCGGGGACATGGACCCTGATGGCTTACCGTCGAAAAACAGCGATCGCATTTGAGGCACGGGAACTCCCGCTCAGGGAGTTTGAACGCCAGTTGGGAGTTACAACCCACAGTGTGGATGCAGGTTTGCCATGACGACCGCCCATACGTCGTTAGCAACGCTCGCGCAGGAGCATGCGAAGCTCGGGAAACCTATCCAATGGAAAAATATCCTGCACCTTGCGTTTGAGAGCCTGAATTCCTCGCGGATACCGTTTCTTCTGACGGCCTTCGGAATGGTGATCGGCACCGCATCGGTGATTCTGGTTGTCACCATTGGACTGACGGGAAGGCGCTTCATCCTTGAGCAAATACAAAAGATCGGCACCAACGAAGTAGAACTGGAATATGTGGGGGCGGGCACGGCAGCATCGAAGCCGGACCACAACGGATTTCTGACGCCTGCGGACGAGAAGGCGGTTGAAGCGCAACTGCCGAACATTTTGTATTCTTCGCCTGTTCTCGAAGTCCACGACCGCGTAGGCCTCAACAATGGTTCAACCCAGGACACGCTGGTGCTTGGAGTGAGTCCGCAATATCGAGGGATCCGAAATCTCCTGGTCCCCAACGGGCGTTTTTTTGATTCGTTCGATGACGCGGATCATGCCAAGTGCGCTGTGGTTACACAGGCATTCGCGCGATTGAAATTTGGAAGCCCCGACGCCGCGCTTGGCCAAGAACTGCTGATCAAGGGAATTCCGTTCACGATCATCGGCGTGTTCAACGAAAGCGTATCGGATTTTGGCGAGTCGGAAATCGCGGTGGAAACGGTGCTGATTCCTTATTCCGTGGCCCGATACTTTACGGGCACAGATGAGGTGCAGCAAATTTACTTCTCGATGCGGAACATGGCCGATGTCGCGGGAGCGACGACGGCGATCCAGCGCATCGTCAGCGCGCGGCACAATCCGAATTTTATTTATGCGACGCAGGATCTGCGCGATGTGTTGAGCATGGCTGCGACGATTTCCGATACGGTGATGATCATCCTGGTGCTGCTGGCCGCCGTGACACTGGTGGTGGGCGGAGTGGGGATTATGAATATCATGCTGGCCAGCGTGCGAGCCAGAATCAGCGAAATTGGATTGCGCAAGGCGATGGGCGCGACTGCGCGGGAAATCCGGCTGCAGTTTTTGTCGGAGGCGGTTCTGATCTCGTTGTCTGGAGGCATTTCGGGTTGCGTGGTTGGGTTGGCTCTGCCGCTGGCTGTGCGCATTTTCACTCAATACGAGCTTCCGATTAATTTTTGGTCGGTGGGAGTCGCATTGCTGGCGGCTTCGGCTACAGGAATTCTGTTTGGAACTGTTCCGGCCAATCGCGCAGCGCGGCTGGATCCGACCGAATTGATGGGCTATGAATAGGCGCATGGGCGGGAACGAAGACAACAAACCGCGCCGCAATTCGCTTCGCAGATCCTGCATTTGTTCAGCCGAAAGATATGCGGCGGCAGAGGCTTTTTCGTTGGCGTTGCTGCGAGTTTTGGCGTCAAAGATCATGTTGAGGCTCGGATCGCGAAGCATAGGCCCCGGAGCTCCACGCAACGGGAACGCCGAGGTGGAATTCCTCATCTTCGATACCACTGCCCCGGAGATTCGATGAGTTCAACGCTTTTGAAACCAGAGAGAACGGTTCCGGCAGATTTGCCGGCGACCCGATTGCCAGGTCTTTTCGATTGGACAGGGTCTTTTCGAGCGAAGGTTCAACAGCCGGCTATCGCATTTCTTGTTTGCTGCCTGCTTGCGGTGGGGGCGATCGCCGTGATGGGGTATCACCCCGGCATCGAGGACGACGCGCTCTATCTTTCCGCGGTAAAGAGCGACTTGAATCCTTCGCTCTATCCGCACGATGCCGAGTTTTTTCGAACGCAGTTGCAAGCTACGATTCTGGACAAGTGTGTTGCCGGGACGGCTCGCTGGACCGGGATGCCGGTCGATGTGACTGTGCTTTTGTGGCAGTTCGCATCGATTGCGCTGATCCTGTTCGGCGCCTGGAGTATCGCGCGATTGCTTTTTGCAGAGGCGGCCGCACAGTGGGCCGGAGTGGCGTTTCTTGGCGCAATGCTTACGCTTCCGGTGGCGGGCACCGCGCTTTTCATTGCCGACCAGCATCTACATCCACGCAATGTTGCAACCGCTCTGTTGCTACTCGCGGTATCGCGGATTCTCGCGAACCAGCGGTGGCAGGCGTTGCCTCTGCTTGTGATTGCTTTCTCTGTTCATCCCATCATGGCCGCCCTGGGCATTTCGTTTTGCTTTTTTCTCGCGCTCGTGATGCTCAACCCGGCGTACGCGCGTTTCCACATTTCACGGGAATCGCTGGCCTCTGCTACGCCGCTGGGGTGGATTCTGGAAGCGCCGACGCCGGCGTGGCACAAAGCCCTGGCGACACGCTCGTATTTTTTCCTGAACCAGTGGGCGTGGTACGAGTGGCTTGGGGCAGTTGCGCCCCTGTTTCTTTTTGGTTTGCTTTGGAGGATTGCGCGAAGGCGCGGAGAGCACACGCTGGAGCGCTTTGCCCTAGCAGTGATGGTGTACGGTGCTTTTCAATTCGCTGTAGCGGTCTTCGTGCTCAGCACGCCCGCGTTGATCCGGCTGACGCCGATGCAACCGATGCGATTTCTCCAATTGATTTACGTCTTCATGGTGTTGATTGCCGGATGTCTCCTAGGCAAGTGGGTGCTGCGGGCGCGGGTGTGGCGATGGGCAGTTCTTTTCGTAGCTACGAGCGCGGGCATGTTCATGGCGCAGCGGGAGCTTTTTGCGGGAACTGAACATCTTGAGTTGCCTGGGCGTAGATCTACCAACGAGTGGCTGCAGGCGTTTGCCTGGATTCGCCAGAACACGCCGCAGGATGCCTATTTTGCAATGGATCCCCTATACATGGCTGCGCCGGGCGAGGGGTATCATGGCTTTCGTGCGCTGGCGGAACGCAGCCAACTGGCGGACAACGTAAAAGATCCGTCGGTGGTAGCGCAAGTGCCGGAGCTGGGACCGGAATGGGAGCGCCAGACGGATGCGTTGCAGGGTTGGACCAATTTTGGGCCGGCTGACTTCAAGCGACTGCATTATCAATTCGGCGTGAATTGGGTGTTGGTCAAGTATCCGCAGCCCGCGGGTCTTTCGTGCGCCTGGCACAATGCAGCGCTGTCTGTTTGCGAAATTCGCTAAAACGCAGGTTGTCCTGTCGCTCATTTCAGCGAAGCCTCGCTGAGTGAAACCCAACATTGCTCGCCACAAAGTGTTACTAGACTCGCAACTCGATTGGTCCTAAGTTTGGGGACGAAGTGAGAAACGCGAGGAGGCGACTCAATGGCGGACCAAGAGAGCGAACTGGAGCTTGAACTCGAGGACGAATTCGAAGGCGAACTCGAAACTGAGGACGAGGGCGAAAGCGAGGAATTTCTCGGCGGCCTCGGCAAAATCGCCGGAGGGTTGCTCGGAGAAGGTGAAGACGAATTCGAAGGGGAAGATGAATTCGAAGGCGAGCTGGAGATGGAGGACGAGAGCGAGGAGTTTCTCGGCGACATCCTGGGAGAGAGCGAAGGATTTTTGGGCGGGCTATTAGGAGAGAGTGAAGACTTTCTGGGCGGCTTGCTTGAGGGCGAAGACGAGACCGAGCAGTTTCTCGGCGGGTTCCTGAAGAAGGCGCTGCCGGTGCTGAAGAAGGTAGCCAAGGTTGCGGCGCCGATGTTGGGGACAGTGATTGGCGGACCGATCGGAGGCAAACTCGGGTCGATGGCCGCGGGCGCGCTGGGCGAGGGCGAATACGAAGAAGAGGGCGAGGACGAGTACGAGGATGAGTCCGAGTCGGAAGTGGCCCACGAGATTTCGAGTCATGAGCTTACGCACAATGAAGCTCTGGCCGAGATGATGGCGGAGGCCGCGAGCATTTCAGGGGAAGGTGAAGCGGAGGCAATGGCGGGCGCTGCGGTGATGACCGCGATTTCGCCGAAGGATCGCATCGCATTGCGGCGGGTTCTGCCTCACCTGGCAAGAGGCACGGCGATTCTGACCCGGATTCTGCGGCGTCGCCGCAGCACCCGTGCGGGAGTCCGTGCTGTTCCGACGATCATGCGCCGGACCGTGAAGAGCCTGAAGCGCCAAGCCAGCAAAGGCAAGAAGATTACCCGAGGGCGCGTGGCGCGCACTGCAGCAAGCCAGGTTCGTCGCGTGCTCGGTAATCCGAAGGCGGCCGCAACGGCAATCCTGCGCAATCGCAAGGTCAGTCGCGGCTATAAACGGCCACGGCGTTTGCGCCGCACCAGGATGGCGAGCCGCCGTCGGCGCAGCGCAGTGATCTAAGAACCAAGAAGCCGCGGAAATGAGAAGCCGCTGTGGGCCGGGCGGATGCGTGTGCACTGAACGCCTCCGCGACGCCCGCAGAGCGGCAGCGGCCTCCGATCCAGGCGTTATTCCCAATCAACCGTGAATTGCCATGTCGCGTGGCAACTCTCGTCCAGTCTTATTCCGCAGGAGGATTCATCATGGCATATGAGTTCGAAAATGAACTGGAAGACGAGTTCGAGGAAGAGCTCGAAGATGAAATGGAAGGCGAACTCGAAGGAGAAGAGTTCCTGGGGAATCTGCTTGGCGAAGGGGAAGGCTTTCTGGGCGATCTGCTCGGCGAGAGCGAAGACTTTCTCGGCGAAGGCGAGGATGAGGGCGAGGACGAATACGAAGCCGGCCTGAACCCGATTCGCAAGATTTATCCCGACGCAATGATGGAGCACCTGGGCGTGCTGGCGGCAGAGTCAGAGAGCGAAGATGAAGCAGCCGAACATTTCCTGCCGCTGATCGGGATGGCGGCGAGCAAGCTGCTCCCGGTTGTCGCCAGGGCGATTGCTCCGGCAGCGAAGAGGGCGCTTCCGCGCGTGGCGAAGGCCTTGACGAAGGCGACTCCGCGTCTGACCAAGGGAATTGGCCAGGTAGCGAAGGTGCTTCATCGCAATCCGAAGACGCGGCATTTGCTGCGCGTGGTTCCTGGAATTGCGCGGCGGACGGTTGGCACACTGGCGCACAAGGCGGCGCGCGGCGGACGGATTGCACCGGCTACGGCAGTGCGGACACTGGCGCGGCAGGCACGGCGTGTGCTGGGCAACCCGCGGCAGCGAACCCAGGCATTGCGGCGGCATCATCTGCTGGAGCGCAAGTTCCACCGGCGTCACGGGCACGGAGTTGCTCGTCCCCACGGACCCTATGGCGTTTATCGGGGCGGCGTGCGGAGATGGCGAGGCGGGATTCCCGGAGCGCAAGGTACGCGGGGATTTTCAGGAGTGCACAGGACAGGCGCGAGCGGCAAAGCTCATCTCGGAAGTACGCGGGGCGGAGGCGGGTGCCAGTGCTCGGGCTGCTGCAGCTGCTGCGGACGGCCGCTGAGGTAGCAACACAAATTGATTGCTGTATCGGTGACAGGCGATGGCTACGTCTCAGCAGACACTCCGAAAACACGGCCGGCGAAGCAAGCGTTCGACGCGGAAGCGTCTGGAGGCGGTGACGGGAGCGGGCCCGGCCTTGATGCCATGGCTGCGGGCGCAATCCATCAATGTGACGCGTCATGCAGCCGCACTTCGCCCGTTCAAGCGCGAGGAGTTTGGGAATGGACCAGCGGCGCCATCCGAGGGCCACATCCAGGTGGTGAATCAGCTGATCACGAAGCTGCGCCGCGGCCTGCTGAAGATGTCGCAGGAAGTGCACGATTCGATTGCAGACGCGAGTACGAGTCCCACTTCCACGAAGCTGCAGGACGTGGTATCGAGCAAGGACAGGGCTCACCGCTGGGTTCAGGGCATCGAGAAGATATGGGATTTCTATTTCGAACTGTTTGGTCAGCGCCAGGGCAAATACGGAGAGTGGCTTCTGAGTTGCGATCGGATTGCGATGGACTGCTACCAGGCCGCGTACACCGGACTCGGAGTGGCTCGATCGGTGCCGGCCCCTCCGCCGTTCTGCTACATGAAGACCGGCTTTGCGCCCGCGACGATTCGGCGCGGAATCCCGGTGCGCCGTATTGGCAAGCAACTGAATCCATTTCCGCTGGTGCAATTGCCGTATCACCGACTGGTGAACCCGTGGACACTGGGCGCGGTGATGCACGAGGTGAGCCACAATCTGCAGACCGATCTCGGACTGAGCAGGGATATTCCGCGAAAGGTCGGTTTGAAGCTGCTGAAAGCGGACGTCGGGCGTTTTGTTTCGTCGGTATGGGTGCGTTGGAATCGCGAGATGTTCGCAGACATGAGCGCACTGCTGCTGGGCGGACCGGAAGTTGTGGGTTCGCTGATGGACGTGATTGGGCGCGCGCCGGCGGCGGTCTTCGGATTCAATCCCACAGGACCTCACCCCACGCCCTATTTGCGCCTGCTGATCAGTGCGGAGATGTTGCGCCGCATGGGCTTCAAGACCGAAGCCGACCAGTACGCAAAGGCCTGGACGCGGATTTATCCCAATCCGCATTTCGGGTCGATTCCGAAGCAGATGATCCAGACATTTCCGAAAGCGTGCGCGATCGCAGTCGATGCGATGTGTTATCAGCCCTATCCGTCGCTGGGAGACAAGAGCCTCTCGGAACTGATCCGGTTTGAAAAGAAGGACCAGAAAATGATCGAGGAATCGGCGAAGCGCATGGCTGCGGGAGTGGATCCGGGAATCATTCCGGAGCGGTTCCTGATTGGGGCAGCCCGCGTTGCATTGAATCGTCGCATCGCACGACCGGGTGTGATCACGAAGAACTTCTATCACGAGCTGGTGAGGAGATAATCGTGGCGCTCGAATCCACATTTCGGCACCTGGCATGCTGCCTGCATCGGCTGCACGACGCCCTGAACGCGATTGAAGTGACGCTGGGCGACAAGCCTCCCAACGATGAGGCCGCGGTTGCGGACGGCATTGAGCGGCTGGTTTTGGACATCATGGGAACGCTCCATGACACGAGACAAGGGGCACTGAATGCGCAGGCCGCCGTGGGGCGACCCGTGGACCTGGACATGGCTCGCCGTGCCCTGGCCACGTGCAACGGCTCATTTCACGATTTCGAACAGCAGTTTGCTTCGGGTCTGGCTTCTTATCAGCAACTCAAGGAGCTGGCACGACTGGGGAGCGCGCGCCGGGCATGGCAACCCTGGTCGGCCACGGTGAGCCAGGAGATCGAGCAATGCCAACCGCTGTTGCACGAAGCGAGCATGGCTCTGGCCGAATGCTGGCAGGAGCTGGCGGAGCACAGCGGACAAACATCGATTTCGATTCGCACCGAATCTCTTGGCCAGAAGATTCTGGCGAAGGGCGCGCACGAAGCAGTTGGAAGTTCATCGAGTTAACGAGCTGCGAAGCAGGACATGATTTCGTACGGAGGTCTTCCATATGAATCCACCGAGACGGCAACGGGTCCAGGGCACCAACGCGGGACAGGGAACGAACAATGCGAGGCTGTGTTTCTATTTCTTCGATGGCGAGACGGGCACATCACTCTGCCCAACGAAACCGCAGCTCGAATTCAAGCGAGTTGACGGTGGAGGGTGGGTCAAGTCAGAGATCCTTCTGCTTGAAAAGGAAGAGATCACGTTGGGCCGGTATCACATTGAGTGGGACACGTTCCGCGAATTGATTGAAAGCGACACCGAAGAGTTCGTCGAAGTGCAGATTCGACTGAGCCAGGTGGTTGAGTTCAATTGCAGCCGCTATACCAGCGAGGTTGTCCTGACGCGGGTAAAGATGAGCGAGCGGACGATGCAGGTGGATTCGGAGCAAGAGGCGGCCGCGCCTGCTCCCCGGTGCTGCTGTGTGCCGATTCCACTTTTCCGGCTTGAAGAGACATCGGTTCTCAAGTTCAGGGCATTTGACAGCAGCTACGATGATTTCGTTGAAAACGCGGAAGCCTTTCTCGATGGCATTGAGGTGATTGCGACTGCCGTGCAGACACCACCTCCGCCCGGGCATGCAAAAACAACCGCTCTGGCGACGACGGCAGGGGCGCGCGTGTTCAAGCCCGGCACGTATTCCGCAAGAACGATGGATGGAAGCGGAGAGATCGGCGGCCTTACGCACAACCAGCTTTATCTCTTGGAAGTGCGCGGCCTGAGCGGGTATGTCTGCGAGTCGCAGTTCCCGCAATACCTTTATGTTTGCTGCGAGCAAGTGATTGAACTGCAATTCCGCTTCAGGCCGTGCGGAAAGTATCCGACGCGCTCATTGATCTTCGTGCGCCAGGAGTGCAATGGAATTCGTTGGGCGAATTCGTGGGTAGAGCTGCAAGGACGGCGACTTCCGACCAATGAGCAGGGTTACCTGACGATCCCGCGAGACATGGTGGGAATGGCGCAACTGAATTTTCCCGGGAAGCAGTTCAATCCGACGGTCATTGACCTGAACAACCGCGCGGAGATCGTGACCGTTATTTCGGTTGCCGACCAGGCGCAAATGGCGCCGTTACAGAACCATCAATTCCTGGACGACAACGACATGCCGTTCCGATTCAGGAGACTCTCAGTGATGCTGCCGAGCGGGGACACGAAGCAGGTGATTACGGATGAGTTTGGGCGCTTTGAAGCGCCCGCCGGCAGCACAGTGTATGCCGAAGACGACGATTTTGGTCTTGCGACCGAGCCGCTGCTGGTGACTACCCTGCCCACGGAATGAGGAGGAAGTATGACGGTTATACGAGGTCTGAGAAAAGGCGCACAAACGGCCAAGAACCCGGTTACGGATTTATCCGCGTATCCAATCTTGACGGAAGAAGTAGGATATCCGCCGTCTCCGTTGGCCAAACCCTTTGGTGGACAGGGCGGCGGGTCGGGCACATCGTCGATCAGCCAGATGGTTTCAAAGGCCATGGGCGACGTGCTGGGCTGGAAGATCAAGGCCGGCGACACCAAGGGATTCATGGGCGCACTTACGCAGTCTTTCTCGCTGACCGAAGTGGAGGGCCACGTTGAATCCAAGTGGACGCCTCGCTCCTACATTGTGCAATCGGATCTCTCCGGCGGAATCACCGGCGCGCAGGCCAGTGTGTACACGCGCGGCAAAGAGGCGCTGGATCAATCGATGCCGCTGCTGGATGGTTTGTACACGCTGGTTCCGGAAGCCGATACGGAAGATGTAGCGGCACTGAAGGCGGTTGTGAAGAGCCAGTTCACCGAGCTTGTGAATGAGCTGGGCTTTCTGGGTGGACCGCGCATCTCCCGCGTGAACCAATATTTCAAGCTGCTGATGATAGACACGGATTCGCCGTTCAAGTTTCCGCCGAGTCCCGGAACTCCGCTTACGGTGGATCCTGACCAAATTGGCGGCACGCTGGGAAATCTTCGCGACATTCTCGGATTGAGTTTCACCAACCAGGATTTCGTGAACTCGGTGGAAGATGAACAGAATCTTTCGAACTACCGGATTGTTTCGGACTACCTGACTTCGCTGGCGCAGAGCTGGCTCAACAATCTTCCGTTCCTGGGATTGGATACGCAGAAGCCGTTCTTTGGCACGCAGCTGGTGCTGTTGTCGCGGCAGTTGCTGGTGGTTGCGGAGTCAGTGGATGAAGTTCGCTTCACGCTGGATTCAGTCTTTGTGGGGCCGTCGGAGCGACAGTCGACCGAGGTGCGGTTCCCAACACATCCGGAGCTTGAATCGCTGTTTCTTGAAGACCTTTTGTCGTGGGTGAGGAACTTCTCCACTGACGAGGGACCCTCGCTTATCCAGGACGGCGGAAAGTTTGGCGTGCAGAACACGGTGACGCCGATGGTAAAGAAGCTGCTACTGATGGTATCGAGTCTTCCCACGGGTCCGAGCTCAGCCAATCCGTGGCCGCCGGCTTTCTTTGTGCCGCGCGTGAGGCTATCGCTCGACAACCTTGTTGCCGAGCTCAAGAGGTTCCTCAAGCTGGCCAAGCCGATCGAGCACGACATTACTTCAGAGCCGGACTTCGGTTTGCCATTCCAGATCTTGTCGGCCGGTCCTGTGTCACTGAGCGATCCGCCGCCGGGACCTCCTGGATATGTGCTGGTGCAGCTCCGCGGCAACGGATTCCAGGCGACGCCTCAATCGGTCACATTCAGTGGCGGCCCCTACACGATAACGTCCGTCACTCCGTATTTCCGGTCAGAGAGTTTACTGATGCTGAAGATTCCAACACCAACGACGACGGGCACGTGGGATGTGACGGTGGTGAACGCCGACAGCACGTCGCTCACATTGCGGGGCGGGTTCGCTGTCGGGCCGTAATACCTGGTAAACAGCGGGTTGCCGGCCCTGGCGCGATGGGGCCGAGAAGAGCGATCGCGTAGTGATCCAAGGAGGCGAGTCCATGGCAACACAAAAAGATTATCAAGGCCTATATGACCGCATAGCGGCCCTGCGGGAACAGGTGACGGGTCAGCTTTCGTCTGACTTAATCTCGAATCCGCAGCTTGCTGACGCGATCACCAAGCAGATTGATGACATGCTGGCCTCGGTGGTGACCTCAGACAGCAAGATTCCGCCGCCGCCCGACCAGGGACTTGCGTCGTTGATTGGCGTGGGCCCGGAAGCGGCCAGGGAGTTTGGCTCGACGCGCATACCGCCTGGCGTAGAGCCTTATGACGAAACCATCACGTCAGAGCGCATTATGGCGGTTGGCGACATGTACTACCTGTGGCAGCACGAACGGATCGGTGTCTTCCGCGCCGTGCAGAAATTGCAGGAACTTTTCAAGGCAGGTACCGTTCGTCTTTCGGCGGGTCCCGGCGCTTTTGCTCTTTACCAGTTTGATCGGCGCGATGTGTTGCGCTACACCAAGAAAGATCGGCTGGCGGCATATAAGCGCGTGTTCGGCTACGGGGACGCGGCGGTCCCGACGGGATCCCGCGCGAACAGTGACTTTCACAAGCTGTTCTCGCACTTTGTCCACCAGGTTACGCTGTTCTGGCGCGACAAGCGCATATCCGATGTGATTCGGGAGCGTGCCTACGATCCGAGCTTTGGCTCGATTGCGATTGTGCGCCGCGCCGGCTTGGACTTGCGCAACAACTTGAAGTGGCTGTCGTTTGGGCATCTGAATGTGCTGCGCGTTGAAGTGATGCAATTGCTCGAGGAGGCATTCAAGATTCTCAACTCTTCTGACGTGAAGCGGCTGTTTGGCGCGGACAGCTCGTGGGACGTGGTGGAAGAAATTCTGATTCGTTACTACAACGAGCGGCTTGTAACGTCGCCGAGGCAACGCATGGGAGTGACGGGACGCGAAGTTCTTCGCTGGTTGTCGCAGCCTCATATTCTCCAGTCGACGCGGACACAGTTTGAAACGTTGCTGCTTGAGATTGCGGAACAATCTGAGGAGTGGCTCACTAGCGCACAGGCCATGGGACTGAGCAAGCGCACACAGTCGCATCGCGTCTTGCCCTGGGATCAAACCCAGCCAGGACCCGTAAGGTCGAACGGCGCCAAGAGAGAGCCAGTGACAGCGCGGCGAGAATCGACGCGGGAATTTGAGTTTGAGCTTTAGGGGCCCGGTTGCAACGACACGCTTTTTTGGCATTGAGCGGCCGCCAGAAGACCATGTTCATCGAGTGACAGACGCACATGAATACTTCGCGCACTCTGCGGTATGCCCAGGAGCATCGTCGGCGTTTCGTTTCTGAACTTGAAGAGTTTTTGAGGTTTGCCTCGGTCAGCTCGGAGCCACAGCGCGCGGGAGACTCGAAAGCGTGCGCACACTGGCTGGCGAGGCACTTGAAGCAGGCAGGGCTGGAGCAGGTGAAGGTGATGCGCACGGCGGGAAATCCCGTTGTGTGCGGAGCTTCGCGGCAGCGCAGGGAACGTCCGACAATCCTGATCTATGGTCACTACGATGTTTTGCCCGGCGGGCCCAGGGCAGAATGGAGAACTGCGCCCTTTGCACCATTACGACAGGCTGAGAGGCTGTTTGCCCGCGGTGCGAGCGACGACAAGGGACAGCTCTTCACACACGTCAAAGCGATTGAGAGCTTTCTCAAGACCGCACGGGACTTGCCGGTAAATGTGAAATGTCTCTTTGAGGGCGAAGAGGAAATCGGCAGCCCGAATCTGACATCTTTCATTGTCCGCAATCGCCGTGCCCTCCGCTCAGACGCCGCGGTCATTTCAGACACGCGCATGCTTTCCGCAGACCGTCCGGCAATCAGCTATGCGCAGCGCGGAGGCTTGCGTGCCACTGTGGAGATTCGTGGACCATCGCAGGATTTGCATTCCGGGAATTTTGGCGGTGCGGTGCACAATCCGATCCAGGTGCTGTGTGAGCTGATTGCCCGGCTGCACGACGAACACGGGCGTGTCTCCATCCCGGGTTTCTATGACGACGTCCGCACCTGGAGCCAGGGTGAGCGCGACCTGATGGCACGCACCGGCCGCACTGACGTTGAAATTCTGAAGGATGCGAAGGTGGCACGAGGCTTTGGCGAATCTGGATTCAGCGCTTATGAAAGAACAACGATTCGTCCGGCTTTGACACTGAATGGAATGACTGGCGGTCATCAAGGACGCGGCGCGAAGAGCATCATTCCGTCGCGGGCAAGCGCGAAGCTCAGTTTCCGGCTGGTCCCGGACCAGGATCCGCGCAACATTGCACAATTATTTCGCGACCACATTGAACGCATTACGCCACCGACGGTGCAGTCGATGGTCCGGACCTTTTCTCCGATCGAACCGGCAATGATCGATCGAAGGCATCCTGCACTGCGGACGGCGGAGATAGCTTACGAACGAGGATTTGGAACCAAGCCCGTCTTCATTCGTTCGGGCGGCTCAATCCCCGTGGTGAATACTTTCCAGAAACTGCTTCGAGTTCCCGTCGTCCTGATGGGATTTGGATTGCCTGAGGACAATATTCATGCGCCCAACGAAAGCCTGTATCTTCCTAATTTTTACAAGGGAATAGCGACGAGTATCTGGTTTCTCTCGCTGGCAACGAAATTGCCCATCGGATCAGGGAAGGTACAGCAGGCGAGTTCCCGCGCTCTTTGACCTGCCGGAGAACGATGCTTCCAGTGTGCTCTGCGCATTTCCTGCGGAAGATATGTCGGCCAATGCTGTGATGGCATGATCAATTTGGGCTCGCGTGTGGCGCGCATTGATGAGAAAGCTGATGCGGGGATTTGCGTGAGTTGGAGAAGTGCGCAGCACTGTGCCGATGCCCGCCCGCTGAAGTTGCTGGTGGATTCGCACGGCCTGGCTTCTGCTCGCAGGATCGAACGTTTGGACGGGAAAAAGACCGCCCGTCATCGAAAGATGAGCGTCATCGGCTTTCGCTCGAAAGCGTGCAACGAGGGAGGCGAGGCGGAATCGCAACTGATCTCCGCGCGTTTCATTGACGGCGAGAGCATGCTCCGCGGCTCGAATCGAAGGCACGGCGGGCGGGCTGCAGTGCACCCTGGTGGCGCTCTTGCCGGCGAACTCCCTGATGGCGGCGCGGCTGCCGGAGAGCACGGCGAGCGGAACTCCGAACGCTTTGGCCAAGGAACTGATGACGAGAATATCGGGGCCACTCAGACCGCTGCTGCGAAGCGTTCCGCCGCCACCCAGGCCAAAAGGAGGGACGGCGCGCCGCGAATGGCCAAAGATCCCGAGAGCCTGCGTGTCATCCACGATCAAGCGGCACCCATGGGCACGCCCGATGCGCACATAGTCGGCGAGAGGCGCCGGGTTGCCG
>Ga0210385_10000384_pt1 | contig 33741 bp, 25 predicted proteins | sample IncBWH26OmetaG_FD_160107 | JGI IMG/M metagenome (GOLD analysis project Ga0210385, IMG submission 160107) | Forest soil microbial communities from Barre Woods Harvard Forest LTER site, Petersham, Massachusetts, United States - Inc-BW-H-26-O ...
GGTCCCCGGAGACTACGACGGCGATGGCAAGACCGACATCGCAGTGTATCGCCCCACGACTGGCTACTGGTACACCATTCAAAGCAGCAACGGGCAAGTCGTCTCGCGCCAGTGGGGAGAGAGCGGCGACATCCCGGTCCCCGGAGACTACGACGGCGATGGCAAGACCGACATAGCAGTGTTCCGCCCTTCCAATGGCTACTGGTACGTCATTCAAAGCAGCAACGGGCAGGTCGTCTCGCGCCAGTGGGGAGAGAGCGGCGACATAGCGGTCGACAGCATCAGTACTTCGTCGAGTTCTGGCGGTGTCCCGACTGTAACGGTGCCTAATGTGGTCGGCGATACGCAGTCTGCAGCAACTGCCGCAATCTCGGGCGCGGGGCTCACGGTAGGCATCATCACCATGCAATTCAGCAACACGGTCGCCTCCGGCAACGTGATCAGCGAGAGTCCCGGTGCGGCCACCAGCGTGGCTAGCGGCTCAGCCGTAGCCTTAATAATCTCATCGGGTTCTAGCTCCGCTGGAGGTTATACGGTAGGTGGAACGGTAAACGGCGGGTTGCCTTTCAACCAAATCAGCGCGCTGGTCCTAGGCAATGGCACCGCCACCGCGTCGCCTACAGAGATATGCCCCGGCGGTTTCAGTCTCTGCTCCTATACATTCGCCTTTCCGCGACTACCCACTGGCACTGAGTATACGGTGTCGGTGACGACGCAACCTGCAGAAACAACCTGCGCTGTTACACAAGGCGCGACCGGAACCATCGGTACAGCCGACATTTCTAATGTTTCAGTCACCTGCGGCGCAGGAACATGGAGCAGCCTCTCTCCGATGCCGATTCCAAGAGGTGACGTGGCAGTAGCGGTCGTGAACAATATCCTCTACGTGATCGGAGGTGTTTCAAGCACCCCTACAGGCAGCTGCTACAACAATGTGGATGCCTACGATCCAAGCACCAATCAGTGGACAACAAAGGCACCGCTGCCGTTTGCTGGATCGGCTATGAGCGCGGTTGCCATTAACAATCTCATCTATGTGTTTGGAGGCGAAAACTGCGGCGCGGGGACTGCCAGCGCAAACGTGTACATCTACCATCCGGCAACAGACTCTTGGACACAAGCTTCGACGATGATGCCTTCTGGTGGGCTGACGTTCATGGGCGCGGCAACTGATGGCACCAATGCTTACTTGGTAGGAGGGGCAAACAGCGGCTCCCTGACCATGAGCAGTAATATTCAAATCTACAATCCAACAACGAACAGTTGGAGTATCGGTGCTGCATTTCCGGAGACCTGGGGTCCTGGCGTGGTGTGGGACGGTACCGCAGCAAGCTCTGACCTGGTCATCTTCGGCGGCTACTGCTGCGTAGGAGGGGGCCTAACAGAGCCGGACAACCCACTTACGGTGTACCTCTATTTCCCCAGTTCGGAGACTATTTTTTCCGAGCCAAACACGACCTTGGCGATTCAAGTGCCCGCCATCGACATTGATGGAGGAAATATTCTCATCATGCAGCAACATCTGTTGGCTTCGAGCTCCGCGATTCCGACGCTATACTGCTACGCCTGCACTGGCGTCTTAGGCTCCTCAACCTTGGCTATTCCAACCGTAGCGCGCTCCGACTTCGCAGGCGCATTTATCAACGGGATCTTTTATGCGGTTGGTGGATACCTTTGGAACGGGTCGTCTTATAATATGGCGACCGGAGCGCTTGAGGCCTTTCACCCATGAAGGAGCAGCGGCACCATTCTATGGGATGCTGAACCTGCGCCTGCGGCCAGCGCGAGCAACCCTCGACCCATTGTCCGCAGTGGCGTATCCGAAGACGCACGCTCTTGGTCGGGGCTTTCCTTGACGGACACTCGGCATTGATGCGCAAAGCGCCCCAAATCGCGAAGAGATGCAACAACTAGCTTTTCCAGATTAAAGTGATGCTCTGGGCAGCTTGTTGGCGTTGATCAGCCGTCATCCGCAAGTCTGTTAGATGAGAGCGGACAGCTTGAGACTCGGTGTGAGCTGTGCTGCATTGCGCCAAGGCTGCGACTCGGACGAGTTGGGGAGCTTCATTCGAGAGGGCGAGGCTGTAGCGGCAATTCCGCCGCGCCAACGCCGCTGTGTCGAGCATGAGTGAATTGATAGCATTACTGTCAACAGACCCTAGGGCTCCGACGTCGCGTTGATGGGTTTGTCGGTCGAAGCTCCCCATTGAGTTGCGGTTTGGGCTCCGCTGCGGCTTGCGATGACATACCAGGTGCCGCTGGAAGGTCGCCACACCGCGATGTCGGTCTTACCATCGCCGTCATAGTCACGGGGTACCGGAACATCGGTCGGCACACCCCATTGTTGGGTAAGGACTCCGTTGTCGCTGCTGTGGATGACATACCAGGTGCCGGTGGAAGGTCGCCACACTGCGATGTCGGTCTTGCCGTCACCGTCGAAGTCCCCGGATACGGGTACGTCAGTGGGGTCACCCCATTGACGGGTAATGACTTCGTTATTGCTGCTTTGAATGATGTACCACGTTCCTGAGGAAGGTCGCCACACTGCGATGTCGGTCTTGCCGTCACCGTCGAAGTCCCCGGATACGGGCACATCAGTGGGATCACCCCACTGTCGAGTAATGACTTCGTTGTTGCTGCTTTGAATGATGTACCACGTTCCGGTCGAGGGCCGCCAGACTGCGATATCACTCTTGCCGTCACCATCGAAGTCACCGACAACGGGTATATCGGAGGCTTCACCCCATTGTCGGGTTATGACTTCGTTGTTGCTGCTTTGAATGATATACCAGGTTCCCGTCGAGGGACGCCAAACCGTGACATCGCTCTTGCCATCGCCGTCGAAATCACCGACGACAGGAATATCCGACGGCACACCCCACTGGACACTCTTCGAAGGTCCGCTGGGATCGAGGATATACCATTCACCGCTTGATGGTCGCCAGACCACCCAATCAGAGTAACTGGTTTCATCTTGGCCAAAATAGTTCACCAGCGCCGACAGCGCAGTCGAGTCCGCCTTGGCGCGACCGACGGGATAACTAAAGATCGTACCGTCCTCCGTACTCCCACCGGACGTGGTAGTTCCGTAGAGGTTTCCATTCGAGTCTTTTAAGAGGCCCGCGTCCGGGCTCTCGCCATCACTGCACTCTGGTTGGGAACAAAAGCCGTAGAGAAGGGTAAAGGTTCCGTCGGCGGTGATCTTATACAGCGTGCCCCAGTTGTTAGCGCCGCCTTCGGAGGTCGTCCCGTAGAAGCTGCCGTCGGCGGCTTGGACCAAACCACCCTGCGGGTATTTTCCGTCCGTGCATGTGGATATAGCGCAGAATTCATAAATCGTGGAAAACTCTCCCGTCTGGCTCAACTTGAAGATTGAGCCGTACCGATTTGCACCGCCATCATTCATCACACCATAGAAATTGCCGTCGCTGCCCTGCACGAGACTACCAGCCACCTGTTGTCCGTCGACGCAGTTGGGCTGACTGCAAAAGCTGTAGAGCGGGGTGAACACGCCTGCGGGGGTGATTTTGAAAAGAGTGCCCACGTTTTGCGCTCCACCGCCGACGGTTGAACCATAAAAATCACCATTCGTCGCCTGCACCATTCCTTGGGTGGGTACGCCACCGCCCGCGCAGAATGTGCACAAGTTGTAGAGGGTCGTGAGCACTCCGTCGGAGGTTATCTTAAATACCGTACCATTGTTGGTGCTGCCACCATACTGTGTCGTGCCATAAAAGGCGCCGTCGCTACCGAGCACCAACTGATTCGGTGCGGCTCCGTCGAGACAAATAGCCGCGTTTACCGGATCGATGTTGCTGCAGAAGCGGTACAGCGTGGTGAGCGTACCCGAGGGGGTGATCTTAAAAACGGTACCTCCCGCAGCGGTCGTCCCCGGTGTGGCGTTCGCGCCCGCAGTGGTGGTGCCATAAAAATTGTTGTCTGTCCCGACCACCAGCCCCCCAATCGGATACTTTCCGTCGGTGCAGGTACTTACACTGCAAAATGCGTAGATCTCGGTAGTTGTGCCAGCCGGCACCGCGACTTGGAAGACCGAGCCATTACCGACACCGCCGATATCCGACGTACCATAGACAGTGCTGTTAGGTCCCTGCACGAGTGGGCTTAGTACCAAGCCGACGCTCGGGTAGTTGAAGGGCGAGCTGCTCAAGTTTTGGGCGCGGATCGTACCTACGGTTGTGATCGACGCCAGCACCATAAGGGAAAGCGCCAAGGAGAAGTGCCACTTCATTGCGATCTCATCTCATGACTCCTGCATCCGTCGTATCCGCAGCGTGAGTGATGGTAGTTGAGGTCTATCAGAGTCTCAACTGAATGAAACTAACAAACGCAGATACAGCGCGCGTGAACGCAGATTGCCGCAATGCAAACTGCGCAGATCTCATCGAGTCGCGACGCCGGTGCATGCCGGCCAAGGGTCGTTCGGCCAGCCGCTCGAATCGCTCATCCAGTGCGCACATGTATCGCTCATGCTGGTCCTTGCCTCACGGCGGACGGGTACATCGCGCGATGTTCCAGAGATCGTCGTATGCCCGCGGCGTGATCCAAGACGAGGGCTTCATTCCCCGCATCCGCCTCGGCAATGAGTGTGTCGAGCCAATAACCCTGCGCGAACTAGCCGCCGCGCGCCGCCTGCCCTGCCCCCTCAGCCGGGTGCGCTCGCAGCATATCTAGCTTTGTCTTGCGTTCTTCCAGAGCACCGCAGCACGGAGCGAACCACCTCGCTGGCCGAAGACTCGCGCTACCGCTGGCAATTTCGTTGGCGATGGAGACTTCCCGGCGTTCGCCCAAGCTCAAGCTTGTTGTGGCCAGGTGGCACCCGAGAACCATTAAATTCGTGTCGGTTGAATGTTAAATGGTCCGCTCGAGCGGATTATTCGTGAGATCCAACGCCGGACGCTGTTGGTCCGGGCTCTCCTTGACAGACACTCGGTATTGATGTTGGCTGGTTGGCTGCAGCGAGACACCGGCACATCACCTCAACCAAATGGAGTAAGCGGCGTACATGCTGATGGCGCGTTGCTCAATCATCCGGCAAAACATGAGGGCAGCAGCCTAAAGACCGGTCGGCCAGGTCGCGAGCCATCGATTCGAAAAAGAAAGTGCGACAGATCCGTTGCACCATCGAATGCAGGAGGCGCCCTAAATTGTGTTATATCCACCCCGCTAGCGCGGCTATTACGAGAACAACATTATCTGAGACTCTCCGGCGCCCACCCCTGAGGCAAAAACCGACAATCCTGAGCCGCCTGCTCCAACTGCGTGGCTCCAAAAGCATTTCTCGCCAACGGTCAACAAATGATCCGGCGCCGGCAGCTGCGCAGATTGTCGCTATGGCCTGTAACTGCGCAAGATACCAACCCTCCCGAATCCGTGATAACCGTCGGATTACTCCGAGAATGCTGAGTCGCGCGCCGGTATCATTGCCCGCGTGCTGACGATAGGTCATGGTCGGCGTTTGGTCGAAAGCCCACCGGAGATTCCAATTTCGCGCGAGTGCATAGACGGTCCAGTCGTGAAAGCGAATGTCCGGAGTCAGCCGCACATACTCGATTAGGAATGATCGTAGTTTCTCATAGAAGTCCCCTTTTAGGACGAAGGTGCATCCCTGACCTGCACCCTCAAACAGAAAATCCGATTCCGTCTCGGATGTGTTCTGACGCAATATCCTTTCTCTGCCCGTCGGCCAAACGGCGGTGACGGCACTGGAATATCCGGATGCCTGCGATCCGGCGAGCTTATCGGCGGCCTGGCGCAGCTTGTCGTTGTTCCAAATATCGTCCTGATCGGAGAGCGCAACAAAGTCAAAGTCCCCTACCTGCACTGTGCGCATCAACGAAAAGAAATTCTGGGCAGCAGAGCCGGAAGCCGTCTCTGCCGTGATCAACACAATGCGAGCATCCGCTTCGGCAAAGCGCCTTATTATCGGTACCGTCGAATCAGACGAACCGTCGTCGCGGATCACAAGACGGAGATCGACGAGGGTCTGCCGCAAAATCGATTCAATTTGTTCGCCAATGAACTTCTCGCCATTATAGGCAGCAAGCAACACGAGTACTTTTGGGCGGGGGAGCGCGGACTTCGTTGCAATTGCACTAATGATGATTCCCCGATATCCCGTGGGGCGTCCCAATTGGCATTAGGCCACATCGACATCCAGGCGCTTTTCGACCCATTGAACAGCAGCGCACAGCCCATAGGCAAACACCGCACAACCGTCGGTTTGTCAAGCGACCATCGGTTGCACGACTCATCTCACTGGTTAAGTCGGGCCAGGATGAATCGAGCGAATGTTATTGGGCGCAGGATCAGCATTTGAAAAAGGCTGCCGAGCCGTTCCCTGGTCTTGTTCTTATCCGATCCCGTCCAGACTCGCCACCACGCTGGGATGGGTTGCGCCATAACAAAATGGTGCCACGGGATTGGAAAAGTCTCCGGGTTCGGAACTGTCAGTTGAGGGTCGACGCAAAGCATTGTCCCATCATATCCCCAGAAGTACCGATAAACGTTTTGGGTGTGACGCGTGTCGAGACCAACTTCCACAAGTGAGAGTTGCTGTGCCATTGTCCGATCGACGAATACCAAATTTGTCCCTGTGATTGCGACCAAGGCGTAGCCAGCACCTTCGGCGAACCTCTTGATTGACAGCGCCCCATTTCCCCACAGCCGTCCCTTGGGACAGACGAATTCCGTGTCGAAGGGAATTGTTGGGTTATATTCGATGATTACACACCTTGCACGATGTGCTCGCAGACCAATCCAAATTGACAGGTCAATGGAATCAACATCGATGGAGAGAACATCAATTGTCTGAGGCGCCCTAACCCTATCAAGGATATTGTCAAGACTATTAGGTCCGTCGGCCTCCACGTAACAATTAACGAGTGAAATCTCTGGCGACGTAATGATCTTCCCTAAGACGCCAAATTTCGCTTTGTCGGCCTCAACGTACAGTCCCGACCATCCTTTCCCGACAAGGTTGTAGGTGTTGCTGAGATACTTCCCGTCCCAAGCGCCGAATTCTACAAAATAGCCTTTTTCAACCTTCGCAAGACTGAAGAGCTTCTCCACGATGCCATCTTCTCCCCACTGGGAGAATGCGTTGTATGAGTACTTGCCGAGGTCGACTTCAAGTTCCTGCGTCATAAAAACTCCAATCAAAACACCTGCCGGGCCATTTAGGCACTGCCCTGAAGCATCTTTAGCGCTATCGCGTCAACCCGGATGCAACGCATGCGTGAGCAAGTCATCGGCGATACCCGCCGAAACAGCCGACACACCGCAATCAAGGGCGATTCGGAATCACAGTCATCACCACATCCGTCGCAAGATTCCTCAGACCAAGGCGCATGCATCGCCGCACCAACACGGACAGATAGAATGGCAGGCGGAAGACCCTAAGCGAGGTGTCAGACGAATAATATACAAATAGTTTCTCCTGCAAGGGAGATATCAGCCCCTTTTGCTTCAGGCCATTCAGTAGTGCCATGCGATGATTCAGCCGTAACCTTGAATAGGCACCAAGCCTGCCGTCGGCGTGCGTTCTAACTCGATGAATCAATCCACTCACGCTGTAAGACGAAGCACCCCCCGATTCATTGGAACTATGCTGTCGATACAAGACCGTTTGCTCATTAAGGAATTCCAGCCCGCCAAGCGCTGCAGATACTGCCGCCAACCAGGTATCGTGCATCGGGATATCCGTCGGGAACGGCAGACAATGATTCAACAGCCGTTGCCTGGCGACCACGGTACATCCATTAACAGGGGACTTGATTATCAACGGTTCGACGCACCGGCCCCGCAAAGGGCGCTGATTTGATAGGCGCCAACGCGAACGGCTGATCAACGTCAAATCGTCGCGCACTACTTCAAGATCGGAATAGACCAGCAGCGCGCCAGTTTGAGTGAGAACATTGACGCACTTGCCCAACCTGCCGGGATTCCAAATGTCGTCCTGATCAGCAAGCGCAAAAAACGGGCTGCGGACCATTCCCAGCAAGTACTCGATGGTCGATATTACTCCGCGATTCGCATCATTTCTAAGCAGAATCACCCGCGGGCTTGTCGCCATGGACTTCAAAAGTTCGAATGAATCGTCGGTCGACGCATCGTCGCAGATGATTATTGGATCAGCCAGAGGATCGCTGAGAATGGTGTCAAGCTGTTGCCGCAAGTACTTTGCGCCGTTGTAGACCGGCATCAACACCGTAACCAAGCGGTCGACGCTCTGAGGCCCCAATAGGTTCTCATCCATCAGATTTCAATACGGCATCCGTGCCGATCATCGCAATTGCGGCGTCCGTTGCACTCATTGGCTCGACAGGTAGCGAGCGCATTTCACCCGTTTACATCCCCACTCTTCCGGCTCCAGACCAGTTGCCCCGCAATCGCGATCGCGCAACTCAATATAAAGCCAACAGCTGTCCAGATTACAACTACGTAGCTTCTTGGCAGGTTGCTTTTTGTTTTCGGAACTACGGCGGGGTCTATGACCCGAAACGCGTAGTCAGAATCACCTTGGGCCAGCATTAGCTTGTTCCATTGTTCTTCCAACAAGTGGTTCAATGTCTGCCGCACTTCGACGATATTGGTGGCCTGGAGCTGCTTTTCCAGAAAATCTATGTTTCGTTGCGCGGTGTCGTGGGCTTCCGTGCGCAGGAGATTGTCCGCCTCCATTACCAGATCATGGGCCCATTGCGCCGCGGAATTCGGATCGCTCCATTCAATTGTCATGGTCACGAGACCGGTTGTACGATTCTCGGCAATCTTTCTGATTTTTGCATTGAAAAACCGTTCTGCCGACCACACCGTCGGAATCTTCTTCGGATCTGAACTCTTCCATCTGCCCAGTTGGGCATCCCAGCGCGCGGCATACAATATTGGCAGCAGTTTCATTTTCTCTATGTATGCGCTGGTAACCCGATGCGACTTCAGGGTGGCCACCGCCACTGCCGCATCGTCGCTACCGCCAACGTCAATACCCGCCAGGCTCGCGAGGCCCCCGAATTGACCGGCGAGGGACTCGAGGCCGGAGCCCCCACCCGCCTTTTTCACGGGGAGGAGGAGTACTTCGGCGCGATACATCGGGGTTGCCTCAAGTGCGAGGACGACGCCGATGATCGCGCCCAGGAGAACGCCCACAAGAACCCACCAGCGCCTATGCCAGAGTGTCCGGAGTATTCCGCTTAGGTCGATATCTTGTTCAGACGATTGCATCTCTAATACCCACAATCCAAATCCAAGTGTCACTCATTGAATCATCAGATTGACACGCGCCGCATCACTTTGAAACGCGGACCCCCACTGTCCGGCGTGCGCTTGCTGCCAGCACCGCTCGCAGAACACCCACCCTGATCGACACCTTTTTCCACAGTGAGTTCCGAGATGTCTCCCCCGTAAAAGAAGCGTTACCGGAATGGCGTCGGTACAGCAGGGTATTCCTGTCTACGAACTGAACCTGACCAATCAGACTGGCCACGAGCCCGATATACCAGTCGTGCCAAGGCACTCCTGCAGGAAACGGAATCACTCTCTCGCCGAGTGACCGTCGGAATGCCATACAACAGCCCACAAAACTATTATGCATCAAATTGCCAAAGAACCCTGCGCGCACGCCCACGAAGTCGAAAATCGAAACTCCCATCGGCTCAAGGCGCTCATTCACAACTTGGCCGTTCAGCACCAGGAGGTCGGCAGCTTGGAGTCGCTCGCGGATTAGCTCAACTCGACCTGGTAACCAGACGTCATCTTGATCACAGAGGGCAATTGCCTCACCCGTGGCAGCCGCAATCACCCGTTCAAAATTTGGCACCACGCCACCGGCGCGCTCCACCGTCAGTATTCTCACCGCAGGCCCGAACTTACGGGCTAACGCGGCCGTATCATCTGTGGAGGCATCGTCGGCGACCAGGATCTCGTCCCCCTCGCTCAACTGAACCACGATGCTCCTCAACAACTCCTCGACGAATTGCGCACCATTGTGCGTCGCGAGGCAAATAGTTAACTTCATTGCACGTCCGCACGTGAGCAACGCCGTCGCCGGAGCTCATCAGGCAAGACATTCAAGCTCGAATCAACACACTTGAAGCGTGGATCCACACAACCCGACTGCCGGTGCCGAGTTCCCTCATTGAGGCTTCGCTCCCGGTCCGCTCCAAAAGAACAATGGCCTCCACTCCCCTCGTTCGCATTCGGCATTACTTCTGCTACGGTAAAGATCACGCGCCGACTACGCAATAGCCAAGTCTTTCACGTCCCCTCTAAGGCGCAATCGCTGTGTAAATACCAGCACCAGACCCACCAGGATGGGCGTCAGGGCGCCTGCAAACGTAAGCATATTGTCGAAAAACATAAGACTTCCCTGCGCGCATAGAAGCGCTAACACGGCCGCATAGAATGTGGATTTGCGCGAAAGTTGTATCGTGCAGTACGAGAAGATCAGGAACATGGAGTGAAGCGCATAAGGCCCCGCCCAGCCGAGCGTCAATATCGGGCGTGCGTACGCTGTCCCCACAGTTAGTTCCTTGGCGATGCGCAGTGGAGCTATCGCCTCCAAATCATCCTGCGAAATGAAATATTTCGATACGAAGTCCGGCAATCCATCGACAACAAGTCCTATCCATTGGATCACGTCCGGTGTTCTGTGCAATTCGCTGTACTGGAAATTCGCCAACGGGGATGAGACATATAGATAGAACCAAAAGGTTGTGTCGGGCAGTTTGGAATTCAAAAACCTTTCGTTTGCGCCGCCGATCATTAGAATAAAGTTCTCAGCCGTAGTGGAAGCCACCCTGATCTGTCCGAGGTAGCCGAACCCGAAAACAATGGCCGCAGCCAAGCCACCAATGAGGATTGCTCTGTGCCTGAAGCCGCGCCTGTTTCCGTATGCGAAGAGGAAGGCGACGATATGTATCAGCACTGCACCACGACTGAGCATCATCAAGCTCGCGATCACGGCAATTGAAGCGATCAATAAGAACCGAATGTCCTTCGATCTCAGATAGCAATCCCACCAATAGACGCAGTAGAACGAACTAATTCCACTCAGGAAAACATGGAAGGTCGGAATTCCAAATCCAACGTAGTCAACGCCGGCACCAGACAATCCTTGAAGGAGAGGCACTCCCCCGAAATATGCGAATTCGGCGGCAAATCCGGCAATGAATACACTCGCCAACATCCAATCTTTAGTAAATTTGAAGGTGATTGCTTCATGGTTTAAGGGGATGCCCGATACCAAGCCAGAGAAAAACATTGCGGAGATTACCGAGAACGACAGAAACACGATCATGCCGACGCTGAGGTCGGGATAAAGATCGGAAAATCCAAGTGAATAGACGAGAACGACCAGCACGCACGCCGCGCTATATGCCGTGAAAGGATTCCAGAACGATCTCATCTTATTTCCTACCATCAAGCTCCAGCCATCCGCCAGACATCTAAGATTCGGTCACAGGATGGCGGGCGCTCGCTTCTTTCGCCAGCCCCGCAATTGCGCCCGAAGGACGTTCAAAGTAAAACGGACGAAGGCCAGACATACCCAAAGGGCTCCAAAGTTCTTACGAATCACCCGGTAGCGCTCTCTATGGGATCCCATAACTGTTGACGCGCCATCCAGTGAGAATTCCGCAACAACCTTAGAGAAGCTCCGCACGCGCGCCCGGCGCAATTGCAACTTCTGATTTGCATCAAAATCGGCATAAACAGGGAATCTGAGATCATATCCGGGATGTGACCTACGTAAATAAAATGTTCCTTGGTGGTGCCAGGTATTATCAAGTCTCAGCCGAAGACCATCTCTCGGACGAAACGTGATGCCGCTACTCAATAGCACTGCGAAACACGCGACATCCACAGCGTTTGCCAGACAGTCTTCGAGCTCCGCATAAGGAACTTCGAGCAAACGATCTCCCGCGTTCAGATGCAGTATGTAGCTTCCCGTGGCACACGCTATTCCCTTATTCATCGCATCGTAAATACCTTGGTCTCTTTCGCTTCGCCAGTAATCTATGTGGCGCTCATGCCTTTCAATGCATGCAAGAGTTCGGTCCTTTGATCCGCCGTCGATCACGACAATCTCAAGTTCGCTCCCCAGGTGCGGCACCAGGCCGGTCAGCAGTACTTCGAGAGGCTCTGCAGCATTGTAAATAACCACAACTATTGACACGAGCGGCTTCGACAACCGTGACGGGTCGCGGAGTCGTCGCCCTCCTTGCAGTGTAACCATGCCTTTACCAGTAAATTCCGCCGAAAACTACGGCGGCGCGTCTGGTACCCACTGCGACTCAGACTCGCCGGCATCATAGACAGCCTTGACTAGGATCTGTTGCATGCAGATTCTTCTCTTGAATATCATGTTGGTTGCCTCGACGGGAGAACTTCCCTGATCTTCCATATGACCTTGCGAAAGAACCCCATCAGGGCCCGGCGGAATAGAAGCGCCCCAACTCGTTGGAAGTTTCCTGCGACAACATTCGCTACTAGATTGATGTCCTTAGAGGCCCTGATATCTTTGGTTTCGACGATGGGAACATCCGGCCTTCCGTAGCACCTAATTCCATTACGAATTAGGATATTTGTCAGGATCGACTGATCATGTCTGTGGTCGACGAAATCGGGAAAGTTTTCAACAGATGAAGATGAAACGGCATCTGTAATCACGCCCGGTGTGATGCACCATTTTAGCCATTCGTCGACGATTCGGATGGACTCTGGGTTCTTCTGCCAAATGGAAAATGTCGCCTGTATCTGCGGGTGGTTCCAATAGGTGGGGTTATCGCAGTTCATTTGCACGAAGCATTCCCGCTTTGTCCATCGTGCATTGCGCCCATTTTCAGGGACGTAAATTCCGGGAAATAGGCCACCATTTTCAACTTCGCACCACTTCAGGATCGAGACCAATGATTCCGTAACGCGATGCGGCCACCGAGCGTGGCCGACATCATAATAGAACACGAAGTCGCCAGAACTGGCCGCCTCCAACTCCACTTTGATTAGATATGGCTTCCATGCCCAGTATCCTGCTCCCCGTGGACTATTCAGGATCTCCTGGTTATTACGATGAAATTCCGTCTGCTTCAGCCGTGAGTCAGTCCACAGTGCATGTTTAGATATGCCCACCCGGCGGGCCGAGGCAGCCAGCAAACGTTGTTGATGATAGTACGGCTTCGTCGCGTAAGTGATCAGCGTCACCTGCTCGTGCATGAGATTTTCTGCTGCTAAAAGGGACATCTCGGCCACCCAGTCGCCCCGCAATTTCAGGGTCGAACTCTAGATACGAGGGTGGTAAAAGGCCGCGAGGAAGGTGTTGCCAAGTGCTCTACCGCCTGTCTTGGGTCGCCTGCTTTGTACGGCGTACTCACGAAGGAACCCGGGCACATCACTCAAGGCTCCCAGGATCTGGCGTCGGCGTCTTCCAGAATTCAAAGCCCCCTGGTGCTCAAGTTCAAGTGCCTCCAGGGCGCGAACGATATTAGACCCGGCTGGACTGGTCGTGATCGATGATTCAAGTCCGAGGGACTTGGACAACTCCTTCAACGCACTCAGCGACCAGCGCGTCAGGTGGTGCGGGGGGTGGTTCAATGGGTCGAACCAACCGGTTTCAAAGCTCATTGGGCTCAGCGGCGCACTGACAAGCGCTACGCCGCGGTCCGGTTTCAGAAGGGCAACGATTTGCGACAAGAAAGCTTTCGGATTGCCAACATGCTCGATACAGTGAAAACTCGTCACTACATCAAACCAAATCTCCGGATTCTCGAGCTTATATTGCTCCATGTCCGCACAAACGACATTCAATCCACGCTCGCGTCCAGCGCGCACGGATGAATCCGTAGTATCGATCCCTCGGGCATCCACTCCTGGAATGCTGCCGAACATCGACAGGAAATCGCCACTGCCACAGCCGACATCCAAAACGGACACAGTCTGATTCGCTGCCATTCGGCGAATCCGATCTAGCACTATCCCCCACTCCCATCTGAATGCCGGGTAATAACCTGCTTGGCGAGTAATCCAACTATAGAATGCTCCCTCGCCCGCGATCATCGGTACGCTGAAGCCCAGACCACACGCGTGGCACGTTGCCAGATCGTAATCCCGAATTGAAACCTCATCTGGAACCGCCGAGCCGAAGTATTTGCCTAATGCGGCCCGCAACTCTTCGCCGCGGATCCGCGTCGACTCCGCACCAGGCGTATCGCACACTATGCAATTGCTCACTGCGTTCAGCTGTTTTGAATTGGCCGACAAATTTACCCGCCTCAGTCCAAGGTGCGAAGCAGCACGAAACCTTGATAAAGACTGTACCAGTAGTTGGTCAATAACCCGGCCAGTAGCGGCGCCAATGCGGCCCCCAAAACCCCGTAGTGCGGTACCAAGGCAAAGAGGAGCCCGACTGTCGCAATCCCCGCCGCTAATGTTGATACGACAAATGGATTACGACCGCTGGCGAGAACAAACTGTCCCACGGCGCCGGGCACCATTGATATAGCAGTATCAAACGCCATCACGTACACAGTCGAATAGTTAATCGCCCTTGGGTTGCGCAGCCAAAGGGTAATAAACCAATGGCCGGCCAATGAGAATGCGATGATTGTGGCAGCGGCGCCAACGACTTGGGGGATTAAGGCTCTCAGCATGCGGGTCCGTGCCTCCTTTTTCCTTCCCGCCGCCAGGTCTTGTGTAAAAAGGGAACGCTCCGCCTGAGGCACAGCGGCCACCACAAGCGCGACGATGTTGAGCATCTTGAAACTGAGAAAATATCCTGGAACGCTCGCCGCACCCACCAGCATCGAGACTGCCGGCACTTGGGCAGAGCGTGTGGCTATGGCTCCCAGATTGAGAAGCCAAATCCTAGATGAAACTCTCAGCAAGCCGCGTGCACCCGCGCGCCTGTCAATTTCTGGCCGGGGCAGGCGACCCACCCACCGGGCCAGTGCAAACCTGTATGCGAATAGTGCCGCCACCATGCCGATCGCCCACACGGTGGCCATTAAGGTTATGCTGCCAACGAGCAGCATGGCGAAAAATACGCCTATCGATGCCAGAGCGTACGCAATCGCGGCAGTTCCCCTTTCCAGATCTATCCGACCCACTCCGTCCAGCGCCGACTGATATCGATATCCTTCCATCTGAGCCATGGCAGCAAGTGAGAGAAACACCCACGCCAGTAGCGCAATGCCTGTGGACACTTCGGCTTTGGCAGCGCTGTAGTACACGATTGCCCCAAGGGCGACTGCCAACGACACAAACAATGGATACATAAAGCGACGCAAGTAGCGCAGAGCAGCCATTGTGTCGCTTACACCAGCCAATCCTGCACGCGTTTGGATCATGCCCGGCGCGCTGATCCACTCTCCATCGGCGCCCGCTTGAGCAGCGAAACTATGCGCGAACTGCCTGGCCCCCGACACTTGCGTCCCCATCTCCGCCAAAGGGGTAAAACTTGTGAGAGATTGCAGCGTGAACCACATACCCGCATCCGCCGCCGGAAGCAGTCGAGCTGCCGCTGCGACGGTCAGCGCACCACCAATACTGGTTACCGAAAGATAAGCCCAAGACGCCAAAACTCTGCGATTTGGCACTCTCGGCGACCACCAGGTCTTCAATCTAACTATCACTCGCTTACAAGACTTTCGGTCAAAGTCCGACGAGCCCCCGCCAAAGAGTGCCGCGCCTGCAACGCTTCCAAATAGCGGTCGCCGTAGTCGCGATGCTCTCTCAGATGGTCCCTTATCGCAGTCTCAAGTGCGGCCGCCCCGTCGCAAGTCGTCGAAAGATTCAATGCCTTAAAATATTTCACAGAGGTACCGTACTCCGGCCCCAGCACCACGATGCTTTTCGCAAACGCGAAATACTCCAAACACTTCGATGGAAATGATGTTTCGACCATCCGCCGGTATTTTGCGTCAAATGTATACGGCAAGAACGCGAACAGACTGGAGGCAATTACCTCGGAAAGTCCCCGCGCACCGTCTGCGGCCTGCGCCAGGACAAACGAAGGCAATTCCCCTAGTTCTCTGGTTGCAGATGATTCGCTTGCCGTCAGACGAACGCGCAAATCCACCGCTAAGTCAGCCCGTACTTTGCGAACCACATCGAACAGACACCGGAGGCCATCCGCGTACAAAAACGATACGTTGCCAACAAAGGTGATTTCCAGCTTCTCAGGGCAATTTGGCCTCGGGACCGTTTCAAATGCAAGGGCCAGGGTTTCCGACTCGACTCCGTACCGCATGCGAATTAGATCCCCTAAGCTGTCTGTAATCGTCAGCACGCGGCTGGCCTTACGAATCACACGCCCTGCGCGCAGGCTAGCTTCGCGAATAATCCGCGCCGATCGGCCCATCAGCTCCATCGGCAATATGAAATCATCTACGAGGTATAGCGCGTACGGTTTGTTCAGGTACCTTGCGAGCTTCTCGGTACGGAAAACCGCGCCCACATCCGAACCGACAAAGGAAAGCACCATCCCGGCAGGCGATGTTCCGCTAATCGCGGCGGCCATAGCCGCGGGAGGACTGTCGGCTATTATAGGGGCTGTGCAGTGGAGCCGACCCATCAGTCTGTAGAAGCGCGTCCAAAACGGACCCAGACTGATACACCGCGTCGCAATGGAAGGGTCAAAATCGCAATTTGGATACCACTGTTGCGTCGGATAGATAACTATCCGATCGATTAGGTCCTCGATCGACTTGAGCAATGGCACAGCCGCTCGATTGAGCCCCGTGGCAACTACTTCATTTCTTACCGGGCCGGCCTCCAAATAAACGAGAAACCGCGGGTCGGAACCGGTTCCCCTTGACCCACTCGCTCTCAAGCTCGAGCAACCGCCCAGACCGACGGAGAGAGGCAATCGACATGTTCCCCCAAAGAAGCTCGAATCACGAGGCGTATCAAGCATTGGCCAAGGTGGCGGACCGGTACCTTTAGGAATCTTTTTCCGTTAGCGAAGGGGATAGCCTCATCGAGGAATTTCGCCTTTTGGAATCCAGCCATCGCAAGCAATCCTGTCAACGCTACAGGCGTATATGTCCAGACATGTGATATATCATTGAAAAGATGGCGTCCAACAAGCGGGCTGTCTCCATTTGGAAACCTCAAGATGAGCGCGCCAGACGGCCTGAGCTTTAGGCGCACAACCTCCAGAAGTTTCATGAGATCCGTTTTCTGCAGATGTTCGATCACATCTACAGCAAAAATGCAGTCGTAGCTTGCGTCCGCCTTAGCCTCCAGATCGCGGATTGAGTTTGCGGGTCTCACTTCCAATGTCAAAGACCGCGCAATCTGGATTGCGCGCTCAGACAAGTCAGTGCCCTCCAACTTGGCATATCCTAGTGATCTGAGAATATTGAGAGTAAGGCCAGGACCGCACCCAACGTCGTAAATAGCCGCGCCCTTGTCGGCTGGAAGCGCTTTATCCAACAGTCGGGCATACCCAAGGCGATATTGCTCGGTGAGCTTCTGTACATCTGCTGCGGTGGCAATGCCTCGCAGCTCGCTCAAGGATTCATACCACTCCTGCATCATCCGCCTCACTCTGACCTTTGGTTACATAGCTACGTATGAAGCGCGCCGGCGAGCCTGCGTAGATAGCATTTGGCGCCAACTCACCCGTGACGAACGAATTAGCACCGATGACCACGTTGTCTCCAATGACGGCAGGACCAACTATAGTGACGTTAATGCCGATCCAGACGTTGTCACCAACGACTATTTCCCCCGGCCGTGAACTCCGACTGAAATCAACATCGTGAGTGCCTGCGATCAATGTCAATCCATGAGACGCCAGGAGGTCCCGACCAATCCTAATCTCGTGGAAGTCCCAAATTCTGCAGAATGATCCAAGGCGTGTTCCAGAACCACAGCAGACTCTTCTACCATCGAAAATATAGAGCGACTCCGACAGTTGACTCCTGGCACCAATTCTCACCCCAACGAGCCGAAGTAACCCCCTGCGGATTGTCTGCATCCAAAGAATATCTGTCGGCATTGCAGTAACGTTGACTAGCCAGATTACGCCCCTTCGGAATAGGAAACGGCCACTGCGTGCACAGGCTCTCAAAAAGGATGGCACTTTCATCAACTGCACCCGTTTGATCTGTTGCCACTCATGACCTGAGAAAACCCCCAAGTTCCCATCGGGATGTGCAGTATCCGAACTTTTCGACGCACTTGAAGCCGATTTCACACAATGCAACCACCGTGATCCATCCAAGCACCGTCGAACTTCAGTCGCCAAGCCTGTTGCTATATCGACAATGAATGCACCGCCGCAACCGACACAGCGATGTTGTACAGAATCGTCGTAATGGCCTCCCACATCGGCAGCGGTGGCAGCTGCTCAGTATTCAGCGGCACCACGATCGTGTCTCCGGGATGAATCTTCATGGCTTCGCTATTTGTCCGGAAGAAGCGGCCCGAGTTGGCTACCACGCTGCCGTTAGCGCGGACCACGTAGATCCTGCCGGAATCCGCGTGACTGGTCGTGCCTCCGCTCAGGGCGATGTAATCGCTACGCGTCAGATTCGCTCGGAACAGATGCGAAGTTACGCTCTGCACTTCGCCGATCACTGTGACCTCCTGCTGGTAGCGCGGCACGATCAGATGATCACCATTACGCATCACCACGTCATCCTCCGACCCCTGGGGCTCTTGCATCAGGCGTGGCAGGTCGATGACCAGGCGGCCCACGGCTCGAGTGTTCCTAAGTTGGCTCAGGAGCGTCTGTCCAATTGCCAGCGCCCCGGCGGCACCAGAACCGCCCTGGCTACCTTGGCTGAGCTGCGCGCCGGCCGTCACCTGCAAGGCCATGGTGGCGATGTCCGTCTGCATCCGCTGTCCCAGGAAGTTCAGCTGGTCCTGCTCGCGCTGCTGTAGCTCGACGCGCGTGAACACGCTGCCCTCTGGGAACGCGTATTGCGTCAAGCCGCCGGCACGCTCCAGCAGAGATTTCAGTGTCTCACCGTGTTTGATGGAGTAGGTACCGGGGAACTTCACCTGACCGTCGAGCACGACCTGCTCCTGCTCACCCCATAGTGAAATCTCCTTGATGGAGAGACTGTCAAAAGGCTGAAGCGGAATGTTAGCCTTGGGATCTCCGCGCAACACCGCCGCAAGATCTATGGGAATGAGCTCAGTCTGGCGCGACTCGCCATTGATGATCGCGTAGCGAGCCAGCTCGGCCTCCCCACCAAACGCGGAATCCGAGAGACTGCCGCCAGCGCGAATGAGATCGCTGACCCGCATCCCCTGTTCCAGGGGATATTGGCCCGGCACCCTTACCCGGCCGTCGACGCGCACCACGTGGGCGGGCGAGCTGATACTGGACTGCAACCGCAGCTCGTCCATCAACGGCCGGATGATGCGATCGCGGCCGGACTGCAGGTCGAACACCGTGATTTCATCGCGCGCGGCGAGTGGCAGGTTGGCGGCCGAGTTCGGCTCGGTCACCGCGGCGGCAAAATCGGCCGAGACTACCTCGATATGCAGATCGGGCGGGACTTCACGGCGGATCAGCACATAGTGCAGATCCGCACCTGGCCGCAGTGCATCCACGCTCGGCAACACATCAAGCAGCCTCATCCCCGGCTGGAAGGCGACGGCGCCCGCGGTGAACACGTAGCCCTGGATGTGCACGGCGGAATCGAGCGTCGGCCGCAGGCGGGTAACGCGCAGCAGATCGCCGTTGCTCAGGGGCCGGCCAGTGGCTTGTTTGGAATTCAGATCGACCGCCACCACGCGCCGCGTACCGTTGTCCTCGATGCGATTCAGCATGGCGCCCCGGACATCCGCATCCGGAGTCAGGCCACCGGCCAGCTGCACCAGGTCTTCGACCGTCGCGCCGTGATGAATTTCATAGATGGCCGGCCGTCTGACCTCACCGTCGGCGCTGGCCGTCTCCCCGATAGGTGGCACGAAGACCACATCTCCGGGCAGCAGCTTGGCGTCACCGGCGGTATCGCCGCGGATCAGGAGATCGTAGAGATCCAGGTGCTGTACCACCACGCCCTGTCGCTTGAGCTGGATATCGCGCAGCGAACCGATCGGCTTGATGCCCCCGGCCGCATACAGCGCTGAGATGATCGTACCCAGCCCGCTGATCGTGTAGGAGCCCGGCACCTGTGCCGCGCCCAGCACAAAAACCCGAATTGCCCGGGTATCGGCCATGGCGACGCTGGCCTTCACGCCAATCATCTGGCGGGCCACGACCTCCTCCAATTCGTTTTTGACGTTGGCGAAGCGCTGCCCCGCTACACTGATGGGGCCCAGCTCTGGAAAGACGACCCGGCCGTCGCGATCGACCGAGAGGCGGAAGCTACGGTTCTGATTGCCGTAGAGCTGTACCTCCAGCTCGTCACCGGCTCCAATCACATAGTCGGCCGGAACCGGAATATTGGTAACAGGCGCGAATGTCGACAGTGAGTGATCGAAGAGGTCATAGCCGAATGGCTTCAGCCCCTCCAGGCCTACTTTCTTCAGTGGCAGACGCGTTAGGCGGAAGTGCAACCCCTGCAACATAGGGTCTACTTCCAGCCGCAGCGTCGCCTGCAGCTCCGTGAGGCCAGCGAGCGGGATCCCTGCCACCCCGGGCAATTCGAGGACACCCAGCCGCGACAGCTGGTAAGGATCGTGCAGACGGATCAAGCTCACGAGCGTCGTCAGCCGCTGCCTTTGTTGGTCCGTAAGCGGCGGCGGCTGGTCCTGGATCGAGTTGATGCTCTGACTCGGACTCTGAGTTTGCGTCTGAGGTTGGCTCTGGTCCTGATCCTGGCCTTGATTTTGAATCAGGGGTGGCAAAATCTGCGTCTGCTGCAGCGCTTGAAGCTGTTGCATCTGCTGCAATTGTTGGAGCTGGCCAGCCTGCAGCTGACCGTTGTAGCCGCTGGCCGCCGCAGCGGAAAATGTATCGATGGGACGCGGCTTTAGCTGCCGGGTATCCACCTCCACCACCACGGATTCCTCCGCCTTGAAAACCGGCGGTCCCGTGGTTGGCTCCTCCTCGTCGCCCTCACGTTTCCGCGTCTGACTCTGGTTTCCGTTCTGTCCCGACTGGTTGGCGCGGCTTTCCTGGTCCGGGTTCGTGGTCGTGCCGAGCTGGCCGGTGCTGGTGCTGGTGCCGCTCCCCATACCACTCAGGCGCTGCAAAATCTGCTGTTGCTGATCCGGGGTCATGCCCTGCAGCATCTGGGTCGGATCGATTCCAGTTGCCGTGCTCTGCGCATAGGCGGTGGCCACACCGATCAGCATCGACGCCAGCATCACCGCACCGCGCCCCCCGCATCGCTTCATTCGCATGAACATTCTCTTATTTGTCCCGCCATTGAGAGATACGCGCCAGTGCGCCTTGTACGCCGGCACTCGCATCTTTCGCCAGGGCCGGATTCTCAACCAAGGGCACCAGTGACTCGGCCAACTTCTTACCCAGCTCGACGCCCCATTGGTCGAAACTGTTGATTCCCCAGATTACGCCCTGCGTAAACACCTTGTGTTCATACAGCACCACGAGCTTGCCCAGCGTGACGGGATCCAGACGGCTGAAGAGAATCAGTGTGCTCGGACGATCGCCGACGTGCACTTTGTGCGGGGCGACCTGATCGATGCGCGCCGCGGGCATGCCCTGATGCGCCAGATCGGCGCGCACCGTCGCTTCGGACTGACCGTTCATGAGGGCTTCGGCCTGTGCCAGACAGTTGGCCAGCGCCAGATTCTGGTGAAGCTGGTCACCGCAGGAGGAGTTCACGGGTGCAATGAAGTCGAGCGCGGCGCGCATGGTGCCCTGGTGCAGCAACTGGAAGAACGAATGCTGGGCATTGCTGCCCGGCTCGCCCCAGATGACCGCGGCCGTCTCCCACGCAGTGCGCTCACCATCCTGGGTCACCGACTTACCATTGCTCTCCATCTCGAGCTGCTGCATGTACGCCGAAAGGCGCTTGAGCCGGTCGTCGTAGGGGAGTACTGCCAGCGTTGGCAGCTTGCGGAAATTGATGTTCCAGACTCCGATCAGTCCCATCAGCACCGGCAGGTTGTCCGCCCACTCAGTGGTGCGGAAGTGTTCATCCATGGCATTCGCCCCGGCGAGGAACTGTTCGAAGTTTGCTTTGCCGATGGCAATGGCCAGTGCCACCCCTATCGAGGACCACATGGAATAACGGCCGCCCACCCAGTCCCACATGACGAACCGGTAGTCCTTATGCACCCCAAAGGCATCCATCGCTTTGTGGTTGGTCGACACTGCGGCGAAATGCTGCGTCACAACGCTCTCGCCGAGCTTGCCAACCAGCCACGCCCGCGCCGTCTTCGCATTCGTCAGGGTCTCAAGAGTGGTGAAGGTCTTGGAGGAGATGATGAAGAGGGTGGTCGCGGGATCCGCATTCTTGAGCACATCGTACAAATGGCAGCCGTCCACGTTCGATACGAACTTCACCTGCGGTCCACCCGCTGTGTACTGCTCCAGGGCGAGCACCGCCATCGCAGGACCCAGGTCCGAGCCCCCGATGCCGATGTTGATGACGAGCGTGAAGGGCTTTCCGGCACTGCCGACTATGCGGCCGTCGCGAATGGAGGTCGCGAAATCCAGCATGCGATCGCGCTCGGTGATGACCTGCGCGGCGATGTCCTTGCCACCGATCGAGGCGCCACGCGGCTGGCGCAGCGCGACATGCAGCACGGCGCGATCCTCGGTTCGATTGATGTGCTCGCCGCGAAACATACCTTCAATGTGATCGCGCAGGTGCACGTAGTCAGCCAGCGCATAAAGTTTGTAGAGTGCTTCCTGATCGATCCGCTGGCGCGAGAAGTCCATCGACAGGCCCACCGCCGAGCGCGAAAAGCGCGCGTAGCGGCCCGGGTCTCGCACGAACAGGTCTCGGGTGTGCACGGCGCTCAGGCGGGACTCATGAGCGCGGATTTCGCCCCAGATCGGCGTCAGGGGTCCGGGAGTATCTGTCATTTCGTTACCTCAGGGGCGCGACCGGGCCGGTGCAGGCTCGGGAGCGTGTCAAACGTAGAACCGCGCAATGCTGTCGACCACGTATTGCAGTTGTTCGGGAATCAGTTCCGGGTAGATAGGCAGCGCCACCGTCTCCAGCGCTGCAGCTTCTGCGTGGGGAAAGTCACCCGCCGCATGGCCCAGATATGCGAAGCATTGCTGCAGATGCAGCGGCACAGGGTAGTAGATCTCCGTGCCCACCTTGAGTTCCCCAAGCTGCTGCCGCAGTGCGTCCCGATCGCGCACCCGGATCACATACTGGTTGTAGATGTGTCGGCCGCCCGGGGCCGCATGCGGGGTACGCACGGCCGCGCCCAGTTTAGCCTTCGCGAAGGCGTCATCGTAGTACGCGGCATTGCGTTGCCGGGCAGCGGTCCAGGCGTCGAGGTGCGGCAGCTTGACATTGAGCACCGCTGCCTGCAGCTCATCGATGCGGAAATTGCCGCCGATCATCGAGTGGTAGTACTTGGGTTTGCCCCCGTGCACGCGCAGCACCGTCATGCGTTCGGCGAGTTCAGCATCCTGCGTCACGCACATGCCGGCATCGCCGAAGGCGCCGAGATTCTTGGTCGGGAAGAACGACAGGCAGCCGATGTCGCCGAGACTGCAGGCCCGGTGCCCCTGTGCATCCGCCGCGCCGATGGCCTGGGCCGCATCCTCGATGACCTTGAGACCATGCCGCCGGGCCAGCGCCACCAGCGGCGCAAGGTCCGTGACCTGGCCGTAGAGATGCACGGGCATCAGCGCCTTGATGATGCCGCCCGTTGCCCGGTTCACCAGCGCTCCCTGTCGGACCTCACACCCCTGCGTCAGGAAGGTCTCGACGGCCGCGGGGTCCAGGTTGAAGGTCTGCGGATCGATGTCGCAGAAGGTCGGCCGCGCGCCCGTGCGCGCAATGGTGCCGGCCGTGGCAAAGAAGGTGTACGGGGTGGTGATGACCTCATGGCCGGCGCCGATATCCAGCGCCATCAGGGCCAGCAGCAGCGCATCGGTTCCCGAGGAGACCCCGATGCCGAACCTGCAGTGGCTGTAGGCGGCGATGTCCTTTTCGAGTTTGGTGACCTCGGACCCGAGGATGAAGTGCTGGCTGGCGCAGACCCGTTCGATGGCCGCGAGGGCCTCGGACTTCAAGCTGGCGTACTGCGGTTTCAGATCCAGCAGGGGGACGTGCAAAGTGGACATCGTGGTCACGGTGGCAAATCGAGGCGCCAAGTCTAATCGACTGGCCCCCGCTTCACACTGCCGTTGCCGTGTTCGGGGCCTCCAGCTGCTGCCACAGGCAGCGTCCCTTGCTGGACTTGCCGATGAGTTCCAGGAAGGCCTCGTGGGCGAGCTCCTCCTCCGGCGTCGCGCTCACCACCCGCAGGGCAGTGTGCGCGCGAATCAGCGGCCGGGGCGCCGCACCGGCCTCGTGCGCCGGCGCCGTGCCGCTCTCGCCCAGTCGCAGCGCAACCTGGCCGCCGGTCATGGCCAGATACACCTCGCCCAGGAGCTGCGCGTCGAGCAGGGCGCCGTGCAGCTGCCGCCCCGAATGGTCGACGCTATAGCGCTTGCACAGGGCATCGAGGCTATTGCGCTGGCCCGGATGCATCTGCCGCGCCAGCGCCAGCGAGTCCACCACCGCGCACATCGAGGCGACCGTCACCGGTTCGCCCGGCAGGCGCGCGAATTCCGCATCAAGGAAGGCCACATCGAAGGCGGCATTGTGAATGATGAGTTCGGCGCCCCGCAGAAACTCGATCAGCTGCGCCGCGATCTGCGCAAACTTGGGCTCCGACTCCAGGCGTGCGCGACTGATGCCGTGAACCTCCAGGGCCCCCTCATCGATGTCGCGCTCGGGATTCAGATACTGGTGGAAGTGCCGGCCCGTCGGCCTGCGACTGACCAGTTCCAGCGCGCCGATTTCGATGATGCGATGATTCTGCCCGGCCTCCAGGCCGGTGGTTTCCGTATCGAGAATGATCTGGCGCATTCGTTTACACCGACTTTGACTGTTGCGGATCGGCCAACATGGCATCGATGGCCAGATTGGCGAGCATATCGACGCGCTCGTTGCCCGGATCACCCGAGTGGCCCTTGACCCACTGCCAGGTCAGGGTATGCGCGCCGGCCAGCTGGTCGAGGCGTTGCCACAGGTCCTGATTCTTGACCGGCTTGCGGTCCGAGGTGCGCCAGGCACGCGCCTTCCAGGAGGGTAACCACTCGGTAATGCCCTTGATCACGTACTGCGAGTCGGTCTGGACGGTCGCGACCGAGGGGCGTTTCAGGGCGGTCAGTCCCATGATGGCCGCCATCAGTTCCATGCGATTGTTGGTCGTCGCCGGTTCCGACCCCGACAGTTCCTTCTGGGTGCCATTCCAGCTGAGCAGCACGCCCCAGCCGCCCGGTCCGGGGTTGCCGCGACAGGCGCCATCCGTATGAATGATCAGTTCCCCGCCCGCCATCTAAGGCTGCTGCCGGGTCGTCGGCTTCACCAGCTGGCCGATGACCGCGGGTTGCTTCTCGCGCAGTCGCGGCCTGATGGGCGTCAGGGCGCGGATGCGCTTGCGCGCCTTCAGCATCCACGCCCCGGCCGGCAGCGGATTGAACCAGGTGCGGCGCAGCAGGGGCGAATGATCGGCGGTTGCGGCGACCTCGGCGGCCCCGCTGCCCCAGGGCGTGCAGTACAGATAGGCGCGGGTGGCGACGACCTCATAGCCCAGCAGCACCAGCCACTCGCGCACGCGCCCTGCGGAGAGGATGCGGCGCATGCCCGGCGGAAATCCCGCCTGCGAGCTGCGCGCGCGGATGCCCCAGAGGCTGAACGGCTGGAACCCGAGCACGACCAGTTGGCCCTCCCCGGAGAGGACCCGGTCGACCTCGCGGACGATGGCATAGGGGTCGGAGGCGAACTCGAGCGTGTGAGGCAGCAGCACCGCATCGACGCTGTCGCGTGCGACCGGCAACGCAGACGGGCGGGCAATGATATCGGCGCCGCCGCTGAAGGCCCCGGGCGCCACCACGATTTTACGTCGTGTCCGGCATCCGGTGAGCAGTTCACGGCCCTCGCCCCACGCTCCGACCTGCAGGAATTCCCAGCCAAATACGTCTTCGAGCGCCTCGCCGAGAAGCTGTGCCTCAGCCGTAAGCAGGGATTTCCCCAGCGGCATTTGCCAGAAGGCGCGCAGGGCGGTGTAACGATCGGGCATATTTCGGTATCAGCGAGTAGTGTGAAGTCGGCCAAATAAAACGCTAGCCATTGTGTGAAACTACCAGTTACAGTCCAGTCCAGAAATACGTATGTTCGTGTCCCGGGGGCAACTCCCACGGTCGACCGGCAGTTCATTCGAACTTAGTACTTTAGCGTACCAGCGTCCGCAAGACCCTCGCTGGTTGCCCGATGACTTTGCCATCCGCCTCGTGAGGGACCGGACATTGACTTCGACAGTACCGCGCCGAACGCTTGAGACCTTGCTGGCTGGCGCCTTACTCACCCTGGCCGCCTGTTCGACCCCGCCGGTGGTCCCCCCGCAACCCATCCCGCTGCAGGCCGTCGCCATCGTACCCGTGACCCAGCTGGGTGAATCGGATCAGGCCCAACTGTCCGCGAGCGCTGCGGCCAACGCTACCAGCGCGACCAATGAGGCCATAGCACAGCTGGCCGCCACTCCGACGCTGAAAGCGGCCGACTACAGCGACCTGTTTGATCGCATGCGCGCCGGCTTCAAGCTGCCGGATTCGGATCACCCCGCCATCGACCGGGAGCTGGACTGGTATGCCGGCAATCCCGACTACCTGGGGCGGGCCTTCAGCCGCGCGGACCTGTACCTGTACCACATCGTCACCGAACTCGAAGCGCGCGGCATGCCGCTGGAACTGGCGCTGCTGCCGGTGGTGGAAAGCGCCTTCGAGCCCTACGCCTATTCGAAATCAAGTGCCTCAGGGCTATGGCAGTTCATTCCCGGCACCGGTTCGCGCTACAACCTCAAGCAGGACTGGTGGTACGACGGGCGCCGTGACGTCCTGGAGTCTACCCGCGCCGCGCTCGACTACCTGCAGGCCCTGAACACCGAATTCAACGGTGACTGGCTGCTGGCGATCGCCGCCTACAACTGCGGTGAGATGAACGTCGAGCATGCGATCGCGCGCAACCAGGCCGCTGGACTGCCCACGGATTTCTGGAATCTGAAGCTGCCGACCGAGACCCGCGCGTACGTGCCGAAGCTGTTGGCCATGGGACGGGTGGTCGCGCATCCGGAGCGCTACGGCCTGTCGTTCAACAAGATTCCCAATCAGCCCTATTTTGCGAAGGTCGACACCCAGGGGCAGATCTCGATGCACGTTGCGGCCGAGATCGCCGGCCTCAACGATGCGGAACTGTATGAGCTGAACCCGGCCTATCACCGCTGGGCCACCGATCCGGCCGGCCCCTACACGCTGCTGGTCCCTGCAGACACCGCCGAGGCCTTCCGCACCAGCGTGATTCAGCTGACCGATGAGCAGCGCCTCAATGTGAAGGCGTACGTGGTCCGCCGCGGCGACAGCATGAACGTCGTCGCCCGCCGCTTTCACAGCTCCGCCCAGGAACTGCGTGATCTGAACGGCCTGCCCGCCAAGGGCGCGCTGGTGGTGGGCTCGGCACTGAAGGTGCCGTCGGAGTCCAATGAGTTGCCCGCCAAGGCGCTGCGGGCGGCAGCACTGGTCGACGGCCGCGAGCACCGTTCGCGCCGGCAGCGATCACGTATCGTCGTACGGCGGGGTGAGACCCTGTGGGCCATCGCACGCAAGCATGGTGTCGATGTGAATGCCCTGGCGCTGATGAACGGCATGCAACCCAACACCGTGCTGCGCACCGGCCAGCGGTTGCGACTGGGCACGGCCTCGGGCAGCGCCAATATCAGTGTCGCCGACGAGGAAGCCGCACGCGGCGGCGGCGAACTGACACACACCGTGCACGCCGGCGACACGCTGTTTCATGTCGCCCAGGAATATCACGTCAGTGTCGCGCAGGTCGCCAGCTGGAATCGCCTCAGCAAGACCACGCTGGTGCCCGGTCAGAAGCTGATCATCCACCAGTCCGCACACTGAAGCCCGACCGCTCCAGCGCCGGGGCATCGCGCCGGCCATGGGCCGCGAAAGCGCGAGACTCGCCCTCTCCTACGCGTCATGGGACTGGCCAGGCCAGCCTCCAAGCCAACGTGCGCGCCCTGGCGGCCGATCTGGGACCGCGTGGCATTCGCGTCAACGGCATTTCGGGCCGCCCCGTGAAGCCGCTGGCGGCCGCGGGCATCACGGGCGAAATCACCCACGTGGACGCGGGCTTCAACACCGTGGACATGAGTTTTCCCGCGGACGAGGCGTTCGACTAAAGTCTACTGCTGGTCGAAGAGCTCGATGTTCTTCTGCACCTTCGCGGCCTTGCGCGCCTGTTCAAGATAGGCATTGGTGTCGTCCTCGCCATATTGCAGGACGAGATCGTGCATCTCAGAAGTCATCTGCTGTTTATCGACCGGTGCGGCATCGACCCGTACCGCCGTCACGCCGAGAATCAGCGCACCCCCATCCGGCTGGGCGAGAGCCTCAAACACGGAGCTGTGCTCGCCGGGCTTCGGCGCCTTGTAGGCCGCCTCCCGCACTGGCGCGGGCACCGAGGGGTCCTGGCGACCCACGAAGCGAGCAGGAGCCGAGCTGACCCCCAGTTCCTTGGCGACCGCATCAAAATCCTTGCCGGACTGCAGGCTCTTCACGGCGGCCTGCGCCGCAGCCAGGGCCGCCTGGCCGCCCGACTGCCTGCGCAGCTCGGCCACGATCTCATCGTGCACGGCCGCAATTGGCTTGGGAGTCGGCAGCGCGTGCGACAGGTCCTTGACCAGCACCAGTCGATCATCGCCCACGAGCAGCGGGCCGCCGATCTTGTGCTCGGTGAGCACCGTGTCGCCGAAGACCAGGGACTGCAGTTCCTTGGATGAGCCCAGGTCGCCGCCGCCGGCACCCTTGAGATACATGGGAACGTTGCCGAGGGTCAGGCCAAACTCCTTCGCCAGCGTCTCCATCGTCTCCCCGGACTGATCGACCTTCTGCTGGATCTGTTCCTGCAGGTCACCGAATCGGTCCGCAGCCCGATCGTGTTTGAGCTGATCCAGAACCTCGCTGCGCGCCTCATCAAAGGACTTGCCCCGCGCCGGCGCAATGTCATCGAGGCGGATGATGTGATAACCGAACTTGGTCAGGACCGGTGGGCTCACATCGCCGGGCCTCATCGCGAACAATGCATCACCGAAGGGACCTTCGAGGCTGCCGCGCTCCGCAAGTCCCAGATCACCCCCCTGCGCAGCCGAGCCCGCATCGTCGGAATACTGTTTGGCCAGCGCCTCGAAATTCCCGCCCGCCTTCAGTTTGGCCTCGATGTCCTGGGCCTTCTTCAATGCCGCGGCCGCGTCCACCTTGTCGCTCACCGCCACCAGGATGTGGTGTGCATGACGCTGTTCGGTGGAGATGTAGCGTTCCTTGTTCTTGGTGTAGTAGTCCTGCAGATCGGTATCGGACACGACGGTCTGCTGGGTCACCTGCGCCAGGGTCAGCTGCGCGTACTGCAGATTGACCGACTCGGGCGTCATGAACTGCGCCTTGTGTGCCTCGTAGTAGGCCTGGATTGCCGCATCCGTGACCGGGACGGAAGCCGCATACTTGTCGAGCGGCAGCAGCACGTAGCGGATCTGGCGCTCCTGGTCATTCAGCGCGTGCAGACGTTCCGCTTCCGCCGGCGTGATGAACTGGGACAGCTGTACCCCATCCTGAAGCTGGCGCCGCTCCAGCTCATCCCTCAGATCATTGGCGAACTGCTCCTCGGTGAGGCCAGCCTGCGCCAGGCGCGACTTCGCGACTTCGGCGTTGTACTTGCCGTCCAGCTGGAACGCGGGCTCGGTGCGCACCGCGCGCTCCAGCTGTTCCTGCGTGACGCGATAGCCCAGATCCTTGGCGCGATCGGTGAGCAGGGTATTGCGCACCACCGACTCGAGCAGCTGGTTCTGCAGCAAGGCGCGCTCCCCGGCCGGAATGTCCCCGCCGAAACGCTGCTGCCATTGGTTCTGTTCGCGCTGCCAGGCGCTGCGAACGTCCTCGTAAGGAATTGTGTGGCCGTTGACCTTGGCCACATAACTACTGCTGCCAATGTTGAGGTTGGCAATGCCATACGCGCCCCACGCCGCGAAGATCAGTGCCAGGGCACCGAACACCGTGTACGTGAGCCACTTGTGGCCCTTCAGGCTGTCACCGATTTGTTGCAGCATCACTTCGGGTCTTGAAGATGGCGGAGCGGACGGGACTCGAACCCGCGACCCCCGGCGTGACAGGCCGGTATTCTAACCAGCTGAACTACCGCTCCAGCTTTAGGGGAGCGGGATTGTACAGGGCAAATTTGCCGGATGCCACGCAACTTTTGTCCTACGGCTGCCAGCCACCGCCGAGCGCCTTGAATACGCCGATCTGGTCCTGCGCCAGGGCACCGTCGGATGCCGCCACGGCCTGGTCCGCGCCCACCACCGTCACTTCGGCGTTGAGCAAATCAAGGGTGCTGGTCGCGCCGGCGAGAAACTGATCATTGGCCATGTCGAAAGCCTGCCGCGCCCGATCGCGAGCGATCAGCAGCTCCTGACGGTGTGCCAGCTCGGCGCCATATGTCGCCAGCGACTGATCGGTTTCCTTCAGGGCCTGCAGCACCACACCATCAAAGCTGGCGACCGCCGCCTGCTCCGCGGCACGCGCCTGATGGATACGCGCCCGCACCGAGGATTGATTGGGGAAGCTCCAGCTGATGCTGGGGCCGATGCCCCAGGCCAAGCCGACATTCTGGGGTACCTGGCTCACTTGAGTCGCGACGCCGCCGTAGCTGCCGATGAGCGAAATGCGCGGATACAGATCCGCGGTCGCCACACCGATGCGCGCCGTCGCGCCGGCCACGTGCCGTTCGGCCTGTCGCACATCAGGCCGGCGCGCCAGCAAGGAGGCGCCATCGCCGACCGGGATCAGCGCCTTGAGGGTCGGCGGCCGCACGCAGTCCTGTGCACTTTGCGGCGCCCCGCCCGGCGGCCGTCCCAAAAGCTGCGCCAGTTGGAACAGCGCCGACTGGCGCTGCCCCTGAAGCGGTGGCAGCGCGGCGCGCACCTGGGCCACCAGCGCCTGCGCGCGCACCACATCGAAGTCTGCGGCCGCGCCAGCGTCGCGCCGATCGCTGGTGATCTGTTGCTCGTGCGTGACGACTTCAATCGAATGCCGCGCGACATCGATGGCCTCACCCAGCGCGCACACCTGCGCATACGCGCGCGTCGTTTCCGCGGCCACCGTGATTTTTATGGTGTCGCGAGCTGCGATCGCCGCGTCGGTGTCGGCGCGCGCCGCCTCAATCGCCCGGCGTACGTGCCCGAATAGATCCACTTCATAGGACACATCGAGCAGGGCATCGTAAAACCAGAACGTTTCGGGACGCCGGCCGGTGAGCTCTAGGATCTCATCCGTCGTCGGATCGCGCCCCCGTTCGGTCGCCACATCCAGCTTCGTCTGGGGATACAGCCCGACCCGCGCGCCTTCCAATGCCGATCGGGCCGCCGCCAGATTCGCCGCCGCAACCGCCAGATCCGTGTTGGCGCGAAAGGCTTCCTGCACCAGCTCATTCAGCGCCGGATCCTGATACAACTGCCACCATTGCGCCGGCGGCTCGGTGCTCACGGCCTGCGCCGCGCTGGTTCCGAGCAGTGGCGCCTGAGTGCCCGGCAGCGGCGCGGGGGCATGATAGTCGGGACCCACCGTGCAGCCGGCCAACCACACGACCGCAAAGCCGAGCGCGCGCCCTGCGAAGCTCATGGCGTCGGCACCGTACGCCGGCCAAAAATCGGCACATGCGACGCGGGCCCGGGCGGCGCGGCACGGCGCGTCACGACCAGCATCACCGTGATGGCCGTGGCCGCGGCCAGCACCACGAAAGCGTCCAGGATTCCCTGCGTGATCGAAGTCGCGTGCACGATGCTGTTGAGAATCGCCGTGCCGCGGGCGGCGGCCCCCGCGGGATTGCCCGCTTGCGCGGTCGCGGCGCCGTAGGTCTGAATGCGCTCCAGGACCTGCGCATCACCGATCTGCACGTGCTGTCCCAAAAGATTCGAGGCGATCTGACCCCGCACTCGCAGGAAGGTGGTGACGAAGGCGAGGCCCACCTCCCCTCCCATGATGCGCGCCGTCTGAATTGCCGCGCCGAAGGTGAGTGCGTCCTGGGGGCGCAAATGCAGGACTGCGAAGAAAACCGTTCCGGACAGCGCGAAGCTCTGGCCGACGGCCTGCAGCATTTGCGAGGGCAGGAACTGATCCGTCCCCCAATAGGGGGTGAGGCCATGCGCCACCAGCAGGCAACCCACGCAGATCAGGATGAAGCCGCAGGAGGCGACGAAGCGCGGATCCATGCGCCGCATGCTGTAGCCGGCGATCAGACAAATCACCAGCTGTGGCACGGCCAGCCAGATCAGGGTTTGTCCGACCTCGAGCGAACGATAGCCCCGCACCGTAATCAGGAACTGCGGAATCAGGTACGCGGTGGACAGAATCGTCAGACGCAGGAACGCGACCAGCAGCAAGAGGCGCGGCAGGGGCGCAGCGAAGGCGACCCGCAGATTCAATCCGGGATTGGATGACAGGCGTTCGTTGATCAAGAACGCCACCAGCAGCACCGCCGCAGCCGACAGCAGGCCCCACACCAGTCCCGAATTCAGCCAGTCCAGGCGATTGCCCTGATCCAGGGCCGCATAGACCAGCGCCAGGCCGCCACCGCCGGCCAATAACCCGAACCAATCAGGCTTGGGATGGGCCGTATTGACCGGCTCCGGAGCCGTTCCGACCTTCAGGCAGAACCACATGCCCAGCGCCAGGGGCACATTCTGCCAGAATATCCAGCGCCACGAGAGGTGCTGGATGTACCAGTCCTCGAGCGAGGCCGACACATTCAACGACACTTCCAGATTCAATGCGTATAACGCAATGCCGTAGGCCCATACCCGGGGCGGCATGTTGCGCAGGACGAATCCCAGGGTCAGCGGAATGAAGAAGCCCGACGCGAGGCCACCGACGAACTGCAGCGCCAGCATGGTTTGAATGTTGGGCGAATACGGCTGAATGAGACACACCAGCGCGAACACCGCCGCGGCTTCCATCAGCACGCGCCGGCTGCCGTAGACACCCCCCAGCCACATCGCCGCCGGCGCAATCAGCATCTGCGCGACCGATTGGGCCGTCGTGATCCAGGCCCCCTCATCGAAACTCGCGTGCACCGCCCCGCGAATGTCGGCCAGGCCGAAACTGGAGAGCCGTCCATTCAGGGTGGACACGAAGGCGCCCAGCAGCACGGCCGCGAGTCCCAACCAGGGAATCGGCGCGGGCGTTGCGGCGGGCAGCGGTGGCGTCGAACTCATTTTTTGCGGCCGCCGGTATCCACCGTTGCGACTACCGACATACCGGGCCGTAACCGATCGATCAGTCCATCGGCATCATCGACCGAGATCTTCACCGCCACGCGCTGCACGACCTTGGTGAAATTGCCCGTGGCATTGTCCGGCGGCAGCAGTGCGAACTGCGAGCCGGCACCGGGTGCGAACGCCAGCACCTTGCCGCGCAGCGTGTGGCCGGGGTAGGCATCCACCGAGATGGTCGCCGGGTCCCCGACGTCCATGTGCGTCAGCTGGGTCTCCTTGTAGTTGGCCAGCACCCAGATGCGC